>RCUQ01000095.1_pt1 | contig 91296 bp, 90 predicted proteins | sample 2166351 | NCBI WGS metagenome assembly RCUQ01 (sample SAMN09932597, study PRJNA488358) | compost metagenome | feature: garden; material: soil; isolation source: compost soil in acetonitrile-enriched culture | place: Germany: Experimental Botanical Garden Goettingen | collected 2016-01-27
GGACTAATTAATAATTGATTAACCACACCTCTCCGATTTGCACTAGATGTAGTGGCACAAACCAAAACAGCCACATTTTTTTCGGTGGATTTTGACAGATTCATAACAGCATTCGACATGCCCCTGTTTGACACGCCTCATTGCTGCCAGATCAAAGGCGCGATGTAAACTGGAAAGACAATCTACTTCCAGTTGCCGCCAGCGCAAAAATTCGTCGCTCCTGCGGTCCACTGCCCATATCCCGAAGCGACCAGGTTTGCGATCACGCGACATACGTATCGCTGCTGCGCTGGGTCATTGTTCGGCCCGGCATGGTAACGGGCAACAGCCATCGTCCAAGTCTCGTGCCGGTCATACAGCTGCCGCAGAAAACGCGCGGCATAGGCTACGTTCTGGGCCGGATCGAACATATCCTGCAAGGAGGCAAATTCCGCGCCGTGATACATGAGGTTGATCTGCATGCAGCCGATGTCGATCAGCTTTGCCCCCTGCCCCCGAGACGCAGCAACCTGAGTAAAGGCTTCCTGCAGCGAACCGGGAAAGAATGCCTTGCCTTCGACATTCAATGCAAAGGGACTGAGCGAGCCTTTTCGCCCAGTCTCGGTGAGACCGACAGAATAGAGTATGCCTTCCGGAATGCCATATTGTGCAGCAGCGCGCTGTATCTGCCGTTCGCAAGCGAGGCTGGCGCCGACCGCGGCTTCCCCCCTATCAGAGATAAACGGTGTCGGGACGAGCACCAGCGCCGCCAGAACCCGCGCCTTGAGCCGAACCTTCATCCTTACCTCCGGAAGAGCTGATACGCGTACCGATGTCCGACGTATCCGTCAGACCGCCACTCGTATTGCCGCCCTGGCGGCCGTTCTGCTGCTGTTGCTGCTGCGCCTGTCCCATATCGGAAGACTGCCGGCTGTTGGCGAATGTATCGCTGCCCTTGTCGGACGAAGTCGAACTACTTCCACTCGCAATGCTGACTGTGATCTGGTCGACGCTGTAACCTTGTGACTTCAGGTTATCGAGCATCGTGGAACTGTCGTGCATGAGCTGCCGATAGGCCTTGCTGCTTTCGACGGTGAGATGAATGTTCAGCTCTTCGCCGACCATGCGCATCGTTGCCGTCACATGCCCGAGGTCATTGGGATTGAGCTCGATCTTGAGCGTATTCACCACCTTCCCCGTGCTGGCATAAAGCGCCTCGTTGGACAGCTTTGCGCTTGGGTTCATGGCAGCCGACCAATCCGGATCCTGACCAAATGCGGTTGCCAGTGAGACCGCGTTGGAGCTCGGTGCCACGCCGATGTATCGACGGTTCTCGGTGACCTGGACGGCGGGCGTCTCCATGTCGACCGAAAGCTCGCTGTCATGCTCCAGCGCATCGTGAACCGCCGGGGCAATATCGGCGGCAGTCGCAGCTGGACGCTGGCTGGCTTTTGTATCCGTCGCCACGGTGTTCGTGGCCGTTCCTGCCGCTGTGTCCTTCAAGGACAGAGCAGCATTGCCGGCCTGTGCGGTTACCGTGTCTACGTCGATTTCAGCGGAATCCGTCTGTACCGGCGGCTGATCGCCGGCAATGTCCGACTGCACAGTCTGGGCAGACGCCGTTTCCGGAAGCGACCGGAGCAATGCCAGCGCGTCGTCCGCAGCATCCGGGTCTGCGGCATCGGTGTCCGTCTTGTCTGTCTTGGCCTGATCGGCGGCGGTGTTGCGAACAGGGCTGCTCGGACCCTTCGTATTGGCTGGCATTGCCGCCTGCAGGTCGGCCAAAAGGTCCGCCGCCGTATCGAGATCGGCGACGTCGACAGGCACTTGCGGCTCCGCGTCCTGCCCCTCGATCGGCATTTCAACGACGGCCTCCGGAGTGATCGCATCCGAGGCCTGAACAACGGCCTTTGAAAGCATCGTTTCGACGGTCATCGCGAACGGACGAGCGCTTGCAGTCGCCTTCGGCTCGGCGGCGACGTCCGTATCCGGCTGGTCCTGTCCGGCTTGTGTCGCGGTTGCCGCGCCATCGTCAGTCGCCGCGGCGGCTTTTTCGCGCTGGCCCTGGCCGTCGCCATAGGAGTTGAGCGTCTTGGCGAAACCGTCATCCTTGGAAGTCCGCGTACCCTTGTTGGACGCAGAGGAAGCTGCGGTTGAAACATCCGCGCTCGCCGGCAAGGCATTGTTCACTACATTCATCATCGACCCCCAATCTCCTTCGCAAGGAGCGAATCTATCTCACCCAGCTTGTTTCGGCCTTGCGTGACGAAGTCGTCAACGGCCGCATTTGTCGCGGTCGCGGCATTCGGCACGACTGAGCCTGCAGTCGTCGGATCAGGCTTGGCATCGGCAGTCCGGGTGTTGCCATCGGGCGTAGGGGTGTCTTCGCCGCTGCCGCTGATATCCACAGGCCTGACAATCTCCTCGCCGACGCGTTGCGCAGCATCGAGAAGTGCTCGGTCGCGATCCGAAAGACCTTCGCGGGGAATCGATGAAAGCTGGTCGACAACCTGCGAAACATTTGAAGACGGAACCTTGGCAATATGCTCGTAAAGGCCGGGGAGTAGCGTACGTCCCTTGCCGCTAAGCACATCGTTCAATTTGCGTGCCTCTTCAGCCGTATAGCTCGCCAGATCATATTTACCCTTCAGCGTCGCCAGTCGTGATATGCGCAGGTAAAGCTCCTGGGCGCGGTCCGGATCCATGAGGTCGGCCACTTCCGAAACCCGGTCGTGTCCAAGCCCCGGCGCGCTGGTTACCGCGAGGTCGACGAAGAGGTCAGCGAACTGGCTGGCATAAGGCGAATGAAGAAAACGCCGCGCATACCGCACGGAATAGCCGAAAGCCCGATCGACATCCTTCAGACTTGCGCTTGCGACGATCGAGCGGCGCAGCGCCGCCTCTTCCAGGATCGTGCCCGGTGCATCGATGCGGGTGCGATCGTAAAAGATCAGTGCGGCGGTCGGATCAGTCGGATAATTGACGTTGCCGGCGACAAGATTGAGATAGGGACCGATCGGTGAGCCCTGATATTCCTGGGAGAGAGAGGCGATCGAGCTTGCAACCTGCCCGCCGCGGCCGTCGAGATATTTCTGCAGGACGTTGACGACACGCGCGTCGAGATATCCCTGAGTGTCGCGGGATGCCAGGAAGTTCAAGGTGGCGGGATTACCGCCACTCATCACGTAAACGAAGACTGCGTCTGCATTGCGCGTATCCGCAAGCGTTCCGTTGTCCGCAGATCGCAGCCTCTTGTCGAGAGAATCGAGCAGGTAGCGCTGGAGATCGGAGGCGGAGTGATCTCCGAGTACCAGCGAATCCTGGACGAACTGGAGGGACCTCAAGATCTTATAGGCATCGAGCGACTGGTCCTGGGCGCGCGTCTCGGCGGCTCCTGCAGCCAGCGCGGCCGCAAGAAGCGTGGAGCGAACAATCCAGTATCTGCGAGCGAACATCAGCGCTTACCTTCAACCATCGGCAATCAGGATTTCTATGCGGCGATTGGCTCCGTCCTCGGGATTGTCGGTAACCTGCGGTCGGCGATCGGCGAAACCGGAAAGCTGCTTTACGCGGGTATCTTCAAGACCGCCACGCAGAAGCATGAAATAGGCGGCATGGGCGCGGTCCATCGAAAGCGTCCAGTTATCGGCGTTGCCACCTCGATAAGGCCGGCTGTCAGTGTGGCCGCGGATGACGATCGAGCCAGCCTTCGCCTTCAAGACTGCGGCAACCTTCTCCATCGCCAGGACAGTCTCCCTGCGAGGAACGGCCGATCCGAGATCGAACATGGGCGTTGCGGCCTGGTCTGAAATGGTAACGAGCATACCGCCCTCGGACGGAGTGACAACAATGCCCTCGGCAAGTTTGCCGGGAACGCCGGTCAAAGCCTTGACGAGTTCTTCCCGCAGCTCCTCGGCCTTCTCGGTTTGCTTCTCCGTCGGCTTTGACGTTGTCTGATGCCTGTCAGGCTCGGGAGAGCCATCATAAGGCTCCTCTTCCTTCGGCTGACCACTGCCGTCGACAGCGCCTTTGGGTGATTGCAGCGCGGCAATCTGTTGCTGGGCCGCATCGGTGCTGGTCGACGCTTGCGCATCAGATGGCGACTGCCTCTGGGTGTCAGTGCGTGGATGCGCCTGTGCGGCGGCTGTCTCGACCGGCTTGGCATCGGGAACCGGTGGCAGCTTGCTGTCCTGCGTCACGGCAACGGCACCGTTCTGGCCGTTCTGTGGAGCGGAAACCTGCTTACTCCAGAAGTCGGGATCGAACGGATCGCGATAGGCCTCGCCGCCGGAAGCGCCGGTCGAAGGTCCGGAATTTGCAGCGCCACCCTCGCCCTTCACGCTGACATTGGCCTGCTGGCCAACTTCCTGAGCGATCTCAGCCAGCACCGCGTAAGGATTTTCGAAAAATGCCTCTTCGGAGAAGCTGGTGTTCTCGCCGGAAGAAGCCGTCAGATCCTCACCGGAAGCTGCGGCGGAACCGTCCTGCGTCTTGTCGGCTGCAACGTCCGACTTCTGACCGTTCTGTTCGCCTTGCGCGTCCTTTGCCGGTTCTTTGACGCCGTCAGAGCTGGGCTGCTCGTCCGTCAGCTTGATCGGATTGAAGTAGCTTGCAATCGAGGCCTTCGTTTCTTCGTTGGAGGCGTTGACGAGCCACATGACCAAGAAGAATGCCATCATTGCCGTCATGAAGTCCGCATAGGCGATCTTCCAGGCGCCGCCATGGGCTCCGTCATGATCGCCCTTGTGGCGTTTGACGACAATAATTTCGTTCTTGCCGTGATGATGACTTTCACTCATCTATCTGCTCTTCCATCGCTTCGACAAAAGTCTTCAGACGCGTCACGAGAATCGAGTCACCGACTTCCAGCGTCATGTCGATTTCCGACGATTCCTCGTATTCGACTTCAGTCACGAGCGGATCGAGCCGCTTGCGCATCATTTCGATAAATGTTTCGGAACCTCTCACCGAGAGTTTCACCGTCCTGCCCTGCCCGATCTCTTCAGCGACATCGGCCGCGAATTTTGCGCCAGCAGCGCGAGCGACCTCTTCCTGGACAAAGGGTTGCAGGACACGCGCCACCGAAGTGTCTACGGCATCCGAGACTGATGCCTTCATCTCCTTGAGGAAGGCTTCAACACGTTCTGCAACGACAGCGTCGTATTTCGCCGTCAGCGCCTCGATTTCCTCGCGATGCCTTGCGGTGATCTGCGCCACCTGCTCCTCATGGCGTTCCGTCATCTCGACCACGGCGGCCTCATGGCCTTCGGCGCGCGCCTTGCTTTTTTCCTCTTCGATATCGACGACAGGCTCTGACGCCACGTCCGGGAGATCGAAGTTGTTCTCGGGAAAATCGAAATCGGAAACGAACTCCGATGGCTGCGGCTGCGGTTGCGGAGCGCCAAAATCCTTCAGGTAACGAGCAAGCGGCATACTCATGGAGATATCCCTACCTAGCCGACATGCGGAGAATGAAAAGGCTTACCTCAAAACTGAACAAGTGGACCATTCCTTCGTGCGTTTGGCAGGCTCGCTTCGAGGCGATCGGCGAGATGCATCCGGGAATGAACGCATTATCACCTGAAACCAGCTACGATGCCAAACTTGTGCGAAGATGAAGACCCGCCAACGGCGCTAGCTAAAAAGAACGCGTGTGCTCTGCTGATGACCATTGAGCAGGGAGAGCAGTTGTGACGACAGAGATTGCTGGGTTTGGTACGCCGCCAGCTTGGTGGATTCTTCTTCCATATCCGCATCGACCAGGCGGCCAACGCCCTTGTCGAGAATATCCTGGAGAGACTTCACGAAGCCGGTCTGCTGATCGACACGGGCGGAGACGGTGCCCAGCGAACTTGCCAGCTGATTGAGCCTGTCGGTCAAATGGCCAACGACGGCAATCATGTCGTCCAGCTCGGCCGAGGTCGTTGCGTCGGAAACGGCAATCGACGTGCCGGTCGTCGCAATGGTCGAATCCACGTCAAGCAGGTAGTAGTTGCGGGAGGTCGCGGTTCCGTCGGAATTCAATGTATTGGCGTCGATCGCGCCGGTCAGAAGGCCGCGATTGGCATCGGCCGAATCGATCAGCGTCGTATCCGCGGTATCTACGGAAACATAGCTGAGCGATACCGCCCCCGAAACGCTACGCTGGAAAGACGTCGGAATGGTTTTCGATGCGCCGAGAATTTCATCCGAATTGTAGAGCCAGTTGTCGCCGGAGAACGTCGCTGCCTGGAGGACAGAGTTCAGATTTTCCTTGAGCGAGCTAATTCGGCCGTTGAGTGCATCTCTATCCGTACCCTCCTCGTAGGCGGTCACCAGCTGACTGGTGATCTCGTCCATGATGTTAATGGAGGAGGTCACGGCCTCATAGGCCGTATCGAGCTTGGACGCACCGAGGTTCAGCGCATCTCCGATACTACCGAGAACACTCTGGTCAGAGGTCATATTGGTTGCGGCCGACCAGTAACCGGCATTGTCTGCCGCAGATTCAACCGCCAGGCCGGATGCTGTGCGCTTCTGGGTTTCTTCGAGATTGTCGCTCGCGAAAAGAAGGGTCTGTAGCGCGCTCTGCACGTAACCGACGGTCATGATCTTCGACATGTTCTAACCACCTATGTTCGGAATCAGGACATGCCGTTTGTGATCCGGCCGCGACGCATCGACTTCATGCTGCTTGCCATGTGGCAAGCGCGTCACGTTTATGGCTCTTTGGCCAATACACGAAGGTTAATGAAAACCTACGATTCGGACAAGACGCAAACAACCTTGCGCCAGCATATCGTCTCGGATTCCAGCTACCGCCATTCGGTATAAGCCGTTGATTTTTCTGAATACGTATCGGGCCGCGTCGTGGAAACGCGGCCCGTTTTTTGTCATCGAAATCAAGTGATCCCGAACCTTTAGCCCTGGAAGAGCGAAAGAATGTTCTGCGAAGAAGAGTTGGCGATCGACAGCGACTGGATCGCAAGCTGCTGCTGCGTCTGAAGCGCCGAAAGCTTGGCTGATTCCTCCTCCATGTCCGCGTCGACCAGTCGGCTTACACCGGTTTCGATTGCGTCCGACAGAGTCGCTGCGTATTCATCCTGCAGATCGATACGGGTGATCAAAGCACCAAGGGCGGCACCCGAATCCGTCAGGCTGGAAAGTGCGGCTTCGACCTGGTCGAGGAAGGCCTGAATGTCGCCGGTCGTGGATGCCGAGGTCAGAGCGATGCTCATGACGCTACCGAGGATCCCGTCTTCGCCGACGCCGTTATTGATGGTGCCGAACATTGCGTAAGAGGCGACCTGGAACTCAGCGGTCGTAACCTTGACCGTGCCGTCCTCATTGCGGATGAAGCCATCCACGACCACCGTGTTGGAGGCATTGTCGGCTGCAACCATCCAGTTTTCACCGGAGAACGAAGCTGCCTGCGCAATCGCGCTCAACTGTTCCTGCAGCTTTTCCACTTCGAGCTGGATCTGGTCCTTGTCGGTGGACTCTTCCGTTGCGGTAACCAGCTTGGCCTTGATTTCGTCGACAACGTCGATGGCGCTTTCCATCGCAGCGTAAGCGGTATCGACCTTGGCGGCACCAACGCCAAGAGCGTCGGAAGCGGCGTTAATCGCCTTGTTGTCGGAATTCATGGTCGTGGAGATCGACCAGTAGGCGACGTTATCGGCGGCTTCGCTGACGCGGTAACCGGAAGAGACGCGATCCTGCGTGTCTGCAAGGCTGCTGCCGATAGCACGAAGCGTCTGCAGTGCGGACATTGCGGAAGTATTTGTCAAAATGCTCGTCATCTCAAATTGCCCCTTGGCTCACGGTTGGGAGGGACATTCCGGCGTGGACCGGTAAACGCGATCAGCTTCATGCCTGGCCGGTGGACGTTGCGTGTTCGCTGCTGCCCGGCCCGCTGTTTCAATGACGAGGAGAAAAACCGATCAGGGTTAACAGAGAGTTAACGCCTGCTTGCGGCTGTTAACACGAATGAACATAAAGCTAACAGCCTCTGATTGCGGAAATACAAAATTAACAAATAAAAACAAGACGTAAAAAAGGGCCGCACCATGGTGCGACCCTATTATCCGAGAGCGGGTTTTTTTTAGCCGCGGAACAGCGTCATGATGTTCTGCGAAGAAGAGTTGGCGATCGACAGCGACTGGACGGCCAGCTGCTGCTGGGTCTGGAGTGCCGAAAGCTTTGCTGATTCTTCTTCCATGTCGGCGTCGACGAGGCGGCTTACGCCCGATTCGATCGCGTCGGAGAGGCTGGCTGCAAAGTTGTCCTGCAGGTCGATACGGGTGGTCAGAGCGCCGAGAGCAGCGCCGGCATCCGTCAGGCTCGACAGAGCGGTTTCAACCGTGTTCATGAAGCCGTCGATGTCGCCCTGGGTCGAACCCGAGGTCAGAGCGATGGTCATGACAGCGCCCAGAATGCCGCCGGAACCGACGTCGCTGGACAGGGTCTCGAACATTGCGTAGCTGGACAGGTTGAAGCTTGCGGTGGTGATCTTGACCGAGCTGTTGTCTTCGCGGATGAAGCCGTCAACGACCGTGGCCGTCGTCGAGGTGTTGGAGCCGGAAATCTGCCAGTTTTCACCGGAGAAGGATGCTGCCTGGGCAACGGCCGTCAGCTGCTGCTGAAGCTTTTCGACTTCAAGGTTGATCTGCTCCTTGTCGGTCGAGCTTTCCGAAGCGGTAACCAGCTTGGCCTTGATTTCGTTGACGATGTCGATAGCGCTTTCGGTTGCAGCGTAAGCTGTGTCAACCTTGGCAGCGCCGACGCCGAGTGCGTCCTTGGCGGCGTTGAGAGCCTTGTTGTCCGAGTTCATGGTCGTGGAGATCGACCAGTAGGCAACGTTGTCTTCAGCTGCGCCGACGCGATAACCGGACGAAACGCGATCCTGTGTGGAAGCGAGATCAGTGTTGATGTTCCGCAGCGTTGCGAGAGCAGACATGGCGGAGGTGTTGGTCAGAATGCTGGTCATGAAAGTTGCCCCTTTGGCACTATGATTTGAAGGGACATTCCGGATTTCGCCGGGAACGACAGTCAGCTTCATGCTTGCCGGAAACCGTTAATTTCGGCCCGTCGTTTTGATGAGCCGAGTAGACACCGTTAAGGTTAACAAGTTCCAAACAAAGAAACAAAAAAACGCTTTAATTTCATTTACTTCCCGTTAATTTTTAAGCATTTACTTCCTGTTAATATCTACGATTGGCAGCAGCGTTTCCGCTGGATTTCAAGGCGCCCAAAACGAAAAAGGCCGCACCTGGAAGGTGCGGCCCCAATTTCGGAACGATGCCAGTGATTACTGGAACAGACGCAGGATGTTCTGGCCCGAGGAGTTGGCGATCGACAGCGACTGAACAGCGAGCTGCTGCTGGGTCTGGAGTGCCGAAAGCTTTGCAGATTCTTCTTCCATGTCGGCGTCGATGAGGCGGCTGACGCCCGAGTCGATTGCGTCGGAGATCTTGGAAGCGAATTCGTCCTGCAGGGTGATACGGGTGGTCAGAGCGCCGAGAGCAGCGCCGGCATCCGTCAGGCTCGACAGAGCGGTTTCAACCGTGTTCATGAAGCCGTCGATGTCGCCCTGGGTCGAACCCGAGGTCAGAGCGATGGTCATGACAGCGCCCAGAATGCCGCCGGAACCGACGTCGCTGGCGAGCGTCGAGAACATTGCGTAGCTGGACAGGTTGAAGTCGGCAGTGGTGATCTTGACCGTACCGCTGTCTTCGCGGACGAAGCCGTCAACAACCTTAGCAGTGGTCGAGGTGTTAGAGCCGGAAATCTGCCAGTTTTCGCCGTTGAACGAGGCGGCCTTACCGATTGCGGTCAGCTGTTCCTGAAGCTTTTCGACTTCAAGGTTGATCTGATCCTTGTCGGCAGAGCTTTCCGAAGCGGTAACCAGCTTGGCCTTGATTTCGTTGACGACGTCAATGGCGCTTTCGGTTGCAGCGTAAGCTGTGTCGACCTTGGCAGCGCCAACGCCGAGTGCGTCGGAAGCGGCGCCGAGAGCCTTGTTGTCCGACTTCATCGTGGTCGCGATGGACCAGTAGGAAACGCCGTCAGAAGCAGAGTTAACGCGCTCGCCCGTGGAGACGCTGTTCTGCGTCTTCTGCAGATCCTTGTTGATGTTGCGGAGGGTTTCGAGAGCCGAAGTAGCGCCGGCATTGAAGTTGATGCTAGACATGAAGTGTCCCCTAAAGACTGAAAACAAACGGTGAGGACATGCCGGTTCTTAATCGGCTGCGACGGTCCGACATCATGCCACTCGGTTCCGTTTATTCGTTTAGGACACCAACCCGTCGCAGGACCAAATTAGCCAGCCAAGAGTTGCCACAGTCTTAATTTTGGGGGTGAGTCGTCGGCAATGCGGACACATAGTAAACAAACGGTTAGCGCTCGGGGTGGTACGTTAAACATAATTTCAGCGAGCGTTTTTCCGGCTCCGGCCAACCAACACCGGTTTCAAGCAAGCTTCGCCGGATAGCAAAGTCGGATCGATTTCTTGCGTCGCCCGCAAGCAAGCCTCTGCAACCAACAGACGAACTTGGCGCGGCAACGAAAATACGGAGCAGATGTTGACCGAGATCAGCTATAAGGCCGCGTCCCAGCATTTCCGCAGCGGCGACTACACCTCCTCGCTCGTCACCATCAACAGGTTGCTCGAAGTTCAAAAGGATGCCCGTACCTACACGCTGCTCGCCCGCACGCTGAAGCAGCTCGGTCACAAGGCCGAAGCGGCCCAGTCCTTCCAGTTGGCTGCCGAGCTCGGCGGTCAACATGCCGACGACAATCTGATCGATGCCATCAAGCTCAATTTCGAAATCGGAGAGAAGGACAAGGCACTGGCTCTGGCCAATCGCATTCTTCCAAAGCTGACCCGCGATCCAGAACTGGCTTTCATCGTCGCGTCAACTCTGGTCGAGAGAGGTGAGGCTCGTATCGCCCGCGTGTTCAAAACCTTGCTGATCAGGAGTAAGGAGCTGCCGCATATGCTGCTCGGCGCCCGGATTTCGCTGAACACCTGGGATATGTTCGATCCGTCCGATATCGAGACCGCCCGTGTACTGCTCAGCCGAATTCCGAACAGCCAGCCGGTGCGGCTGATGTATCTCACCTTCAGCCGCGAACACAGCAAGTACGACGCGATAGAGCGCCACCAGCCGATCATCGACGCTGAACTTGCGTCAGGCGAGACGGACTTCGTCAGGATGGACGGCACCTTCTTCAACCTCCATTGGACCGGCAATGAGCATCTGAACCAGCTGGCTCGTAGCAACACGCCGAGATTTTCCCCGGAGATGACCGCAATCCGGCATCAAATGCCCCATACGTGGGGTGACAAGATCCGTGTCGGTTACCTCTCCTCCGACCTTTTCGACAAACATGCCACGATGAAGCTGATCCGCCGAGTGTTCGAATTGCATGACAGGGATCGCTTCGAAGTGACCCTCTTTTGCCATACCGATCCGAAGATGCTGGCGACCAATGAGGCAAACCGCGAAGAGTGGGGCAATGTCGTCACCGTTCGCGATCTCAGCGATGAGGAGATCGTGGCCGAAATCAGGTCCCGCAATATCGACATCCTCGTCGATCTCAAGGGCCATACGATCGGCACTCGCAATACGGTCTTCAACATGCAGGCGGCACCGATCCAGGTTGCCTGGCTGGGCTTCCCAGGCTCCACTGTCAACGTCGATCTCGACTATGCCGTGGGCGACAAATACGTTTTGCCGGATAGTTCGAAACCGCACTATTACGAGAAGTTCTGCCGCCTGCCGGAAACTTATCAGCCGAACGATCCGGTCAACAGGCCGCTTGCCAAGCCTATGACACGCAAGGAAGTGGGCCTTCCCGAAGACGCCTTCATCTATGGGTCGTTCAACGCGAACCGCAAGATTACGCCGCAGATGCTGGATATGTGGGCAGATATCGTGAAGTCCACGCCGAACGGCATCCTCTGGATCCTGACCAACAATGCCGAAAGCAGGATGAACATACAGAAGAAGCTCGTCGCCGCCGGCGTTCCAGCCAAGCGCATCTTCTTCATGACCAAGATGCAGTTCGAGCACCACCTGAACCGCATCCCGCTCGCGGACCTTGGCCTCGACACCTATCCCGTTAACGGCCACACGACGACTTCTGAGATGCTCTGGGCCGGTCTGCCGGTCCTGACCTACAAGGGCACCAATTTCGCCTCGCGCGTCAGCCAAAGTCTGCTGCATGCAATCGGACTGCCCGAACTTATTGCTGAAGACGAAAACGACTATGTACGGCTGGCCGTCGAGTTCGGCAAAAATCCCGAACAGCTCAAGCCTCTGCGGCAGCGCCTGGAAGACAATCGCCTGAAAAGCCCGCTTTTCGACGACGAACGCTTCACCCTGCATCTCGAAACCGCTTACGAGACAATGGTAGAGCGCGCCAAAAACGGCTTGAAGCCCGATCATATCGATGTTGCGTGCCTGCCGGCACGTAGCGGGCCTTTCATGGAAAAGTCCGACTGAACACAAACGCCAGACACAGGCCTGGCCGGACGCACATTGAGCGTTGCGCCCGACAACCTACAAGCATGATGCTGCTCTAAAGCACACCGTTCCCGACACGCGTTGTCCGGAACCGAACATCATTGCCGAGATGCGTGCAAGACGCATCATGACAGCCCGGTATCCAACCTGATGAGAACTGGCGATCGAAAGCCGGCGCGATCTGTTGCGCCACGATGGTCGACCAAGCCTTGGAATGTCGAATTTCCTTTTAAATTCAACACTCCATTTCTACGCAAGCCTCATACTCTAACTTCACTACCGAGCGATCCTCTGAAGTTTCAGGGATCTCGTGACGGCCCGAATACAACGTTAACCATAAAAACTGGCTAGACGGCTCATTATGAAAACATGCCCCTACTCCATCGAACGCGAAGAAATCCTTGCCAAGGCGATTGGCCCGTTGGCGGCCGAACTGAGGCTGCTGGACGCTGCCGATCTCATTTCGCTTCTTCGTTTCGAGTATCACAGCAGCATCGCTGATCTCGTCGATTCTGCTGCCGAACTCTATTTTCATCCGGGGACGGTCCGCTTCGGCGTCGGAGGCGACTATGCTCTCGACTGGTCGACCTACCCGTCGATCACGCTCGATCTGGAGATCAGCCCACCGGGCATCACCATATATAGCCGATTGAAGCTGGAAGCCGACAAGGCCAGCATCTCGATCAACTACATCAACTTCCACAGCCCGTCTGCCGATCCGAGGGAGAACACGTCCATTCTGGCCGACAGCCTCAGGAAGGTGACCTTCCATACGACCAAGGCGCAGGCGGCTCTCGAGCTGAGCAGCCCGGCCCATCACTGACGAGACTATCGTTCCCTCCTGCGTGCGTCGGAGGGGAACTGAGCGATTTATTCACCGCTTGCCGCGCCATGTGCGCGGCAATTTGCGTTTAAGAAGCCCCTCGCCCGGCCGATGGGCAATCCCAGTGCGGCCGCCTCGCCTATTACACACAGGCGAGATCGAGCGACGGGAGCGGATGGGACGTGAAGGAGATCAGTATCGCCACCGACGCGCCTGCTCGTTGCCTGGGCTCAACGGATATCCAGGAAGGGGACGATAGGAATGCGAGGGTGCGCTACGGCGCTGAGTGGAGTCGAGCCTAGGACAAAAGCCAGCCGGAACCGACAGGAGAGCCACGCTCGCCACGGAGGTCAGGAGACCTTCAGATAGACAGCTGCAGGCCCATACCGCAACCCGGCAGGCTTGCCGCGCCGAGAGACAGGCGCACAATTTCGATTGTTCAGGAGAACGATCTGACCAGAGAGCCGACGAGCAGGTTCCAGCCGTCTATAAGGACGAAAAACAGGATCTTGAACGGAAGGGAGATCGATGTCGGCGGAAGCATCATCATGCCCATGGCCATGGTAATCGTGGCGACAACCATATCGATGACGAGGAAAGGCAGGACAATAAGGAAGCCGATCTCGAAGCCGCGACGGATTTCGGACAACATGAATGCCGGAACGAGCACCCGATAATAGGGCCTATCGTTCTCTGAAGTCTGCTGACCACGTTCAGTGGCGAGATCGACAAACAGGGCGAGATCCTTCGGCCTAGTGTTGGCGATCATGAAGCTTCGGAACGGTTCGGCCGTACGCTCGATCGCCTGAGCTTCTGTTACCTGACTTTGCAACATGGGCTGGATGCCCTCGCGCCAAGACTGCTCAAGGGTCGGAGACATGACGTAGAACGTCATGAACATCGCCATGCTGGTGAGGATCATGTTCGACGGCGTGGTGGCAAGGCCCATGCCGGTTCTCAAAATCGAGAAGGCGATGATGAAGCGCGGGAAGCTCGTCACCATGATCAGGATGCCTGGCGCCACAGACAGGACGGTCAGAAGGCCGAAAGTGCGAACGATCCAGGCAGCCGCAGAGCCGTCAACAGGAGCGTTGATCAAATCCTGCAGCTGCTGCGCATGCGCAAGACCGGGCACCAAAGCCAATGTGGCAACGAAAATCGCGAGACGAATCATTCGACAACAAAAGTCCTAATCAGGACCTTTGTTACACGCCCTTGGGAACGCAGGCTAGCAATCTCCTGAAGGTCGCCCTTCAAATATGTGAATCCACGCGGCCCCTGCAACTGCTGCAGCGACAGCGTCCGCAGATAGGTCATGATGTTCTGGTTCACAGTTTCGGCCAGCGCCGGGTCAGGCGGGCCGTCAAATACCAAACCCACCTGCAGCCGGATAAGATTTTCCGCCGGATAGCCAATATTAGTCAATATCGGTGCCAGTTCCAGCATATTGGGGAGGGCCGGCGCGGCCTTTTCGCCCTCGCCTTTCTTCTCGCCCTCGGCGGCAGGGGTGCTTGTCGCTTCCTCCACCGGTTTTGGCGCCGGTGCAATCAGCTTTCCCGTCAACCAGCCGCCGCCGCCGCCCACCAGGGACAACAGCACCACGGCACCGATCATCGGGATAAGTGCGTTCTTCTTCTTCGGGACGCTGTCGTCCTCAGCCGTGATAGCCATGTGGTTTCACTCCTCGGCAAAAACCCGGACGCCTCAGATCGGCGAGAACAGGTCCATGAGCTGCTGGCCGACCGGCGGCTGTTGAATTTCGGTTACGCGACCGCGGCCGCCGTAGGAGATGCGGGCCTCGGCGATCTTTTCGTAGGAGATTTCGTTCTCCGAATCGACGTCCTGCGGCCTGACGATACCGGCCACGTTCAGGATGCGGATCTCATGATTGACGCGCACTTCCTGCGAACCGCTGATCAGAAGGTTCCCGTTTTCGAGAACGCCGGTCACCACGGCCGCTACGAGCAGGTTCAGCTGTTCCGACCGGGTTGTCGACCCCTTGCCGTCGGAATTGGATTCGCCGTTGAAGCCGAATGAGGAATCGGTGCTGGGCTTCCATCCGAAAATTGTGGCATCGGCCTTCCACGCCGTCGTCCGGTCGTTGCTCTTTTCAAGCTTCGTCTCGTTGTCGAAATCAGCCTTGTCGTTGATCTTGATCGTAACGGTCAGGATGTCGCCGATATTGAGCGCGCGTGCGTCCTTGAACAAAGCGGCCTGGCTGTCGCTCCAGAGCGAATAGCCATTGTTCATGTTGTGCGGGCGCTTAGGATAGGAAGCGAGCTGTGGCGCCTGACTGAACTGCAGGCCACTGCCGATGGGGCTCATCGACGGTGCATTGCCGACTTCCCTAATCGTCTGGGGCGTTTGCGAGCATCCCGAAAGAAGCGCCACGGTAGCAAGGAGTGCGGGTGCGAGTTTGGTCATGACGGGTCTTTCGACGTGTTGGGATCCGCTGCACTGGCGATGATGGACGCAACGGCCGCAGCCTTCTTGGCCTCCATCTCACTCAATATCAGACCGGATTGGCGGGGCGGCAGCCGCATGACGATTGCGGCGGCAAGCCCTGCCTGCATTTCGGACAGCTGCGGAGCAGCAGTGTCGGGCTTCATGGTCTTGAAGATATCGACCAGGCCGTTTTCGGCCTGCTTCATGAATTCGTTGCGCCGGCCGATCCAGTCCTCGTATTCGGCCTTGCGGGCCTCCATCACGGCTATGCGATCATCGACCTCAGCCTGAAGTTTCTCAAGGTCCTGTTTCTGCAAGGCATAACGGCGATCGCGCGCCGCGTCGGCAATATTGCCGCAAAACTGCTGGACTTCGGTCTCGCTCGTCATCCCGGTCGTGTCACGAACCTGCTCCTGGGCGTCGGCCGAGGGCAGCGCCACGAGCAGCCCCAAGAGAGCGAGAACCGGAAGTGCAACCGAGGAGCGCTCCCATGGGCGCAACCGAGCCGGAGATGAAGTGTCTGGGCCAATCATTGCAGTACTAGCTCCGCTTGCAGCGCACCTGCAGACTTGATCCCCTGCAGGATCGCAATAATTCCATCAGGCTTGACGCCGATGCTGTTCAATCCTGCCACCAGCGAGCGCAGATCCGGACCTTCGAGAACCGCAACCGGACCACCGGTCTTCTCGGCCATGATGTCCGTCTGCGGCTGGACGTAGGTCTCGCCGCGCGAGAAAGGCAGCGGCTGCACGACCTGAGGCATTTCGGTAACCTGTACCGTCAACGTTCCATAACTGACCGCGACCCGGGAGATGCGCACATCCGCGCCGATAACGATGGTCCCCGTCCGTTCGTTGATGACGACCTTGGCAGGTGTGTCTGTTTCCACGGCAAGGTTCTCGATCCGCGCCATCAGGCGAGCGAGATCTTCCTGCGGTGGCTTTTGCACGGCGACGACCTGGGAATCGCGCGCTTCGGCAATCGGCATGCGATAGGTACTGGTGGAGAAGGAGTTGATCGCGTCAGCAACGCGGATTGCCGTAGAGAAGTCCGGATTGCGCAGCTGAAGAACAAGATTGCCCGAATCCTTGAAGCGCGAAGGCAATTCTCGCTCGATGATGGCGCCCCCGGGAATACGGCCGGCCGTCGTAATGCCTTCAGTGACGGTGGCGGCAGCGCCTTCGGCCAGAAAACCGGAAACGACGACTGCGCCCTGTGCAACGGCGTAGATCTGCCCATCGGCACCCGTGAGCGAGGTCATGACGAGTGTTCCGCCGCGCAGCGAGGTGGCGTCACCGAGAGAGCTGACGGTCACGTCGATGCGGCTGCCGGGACTGGTGAAAGGCGGGAGGTTCGTCGTGACCATGACGGCCGCAACGTTTTTGGCGGCCGATTGACCGCCTTGCGTCGAAATACCCAGGTTCTGGAGCATCGCGCGCATTGACTGGTCCGTAAACGGCGAGGCACGCAAGCCATCGCCGGTTCCCTGCAGGCCGACAACGAGACCATAACCGATGAGCTGGTTATCACGTCCGGCCTGGAGCGATACCACGTCCTTAATACGCGCATTTGATGCCGCTTCGACGACAGACGCCGCAGCAAAAAGCGCCAGCAGGCTGGCGGCGATCGTTGTTAGCAGTCTACCGATCATTTCTGGACAACCTCGACATTTCCGTCAGCCCTCACCACGCCGGTGACGGTAACTCCACTCTCAGTGTTTCGGACTCGGATCGAGTCTCCGGTCATGGCATCCTGCAGAGCCGATCCGGCAGCCGAAATCGTCAGGCCGCCAACATTGAACATGATACGGATCGCCTTGCCGCGCTCGATCGTGTAGGGCTCACGCAGCGAGGAAACCGGGATAGTCCGTCCCGCCACCAGCGTCCGCTTTGCCACCTTGCCGATGACATCTGTGACGCTTGACGTGTATCCGCCGGCCAGGTTCGGATTGGTCACTTCAACCTCCATGACCTGGCTTGAGGAGATGATATCGCCCGGGAAGATCGTCGATGTGGGAACGACGGCATAAAGAGGCTGGGCAACCGCGACCTGCGATCCGGCACCAGCGATGAACAGCAGTGACAGGATAACCCCGCCGACAGCCGACCGAAGTGCATTTACACTAGGAAACATCATGTTTGCCCGCCTCTTAATCCGTTACTTCAGATTCTTACTGACGATCTGAGCCATCTCATCCGCTGTCGTGATGACCTTGGAGTTCATTTCGTAAGCGCGCTGTGCGGAAATCAGGTCAGTGATTTCCTTGACGGAATCGACGTTCGAGCTTTCGAGATAACCCTGCTTCAGATAGCCGTAGCCGGTATCCAGCGGCGAACCGACAACTGCATCGCCGGACGCTTCCGTGACCGCGAAAAGGTTGTCGCCCAGCGGACGCAGACCTGCATCATTGGCAAAAAGCGCCACCTGCAGCTGACCGACCTGTGTCATGTTATCCTGTTCGCCGATGCGAACCGAGACGGTGCCGTCCTGAGCGATAGTGACTTCGGTAGCGTCCTGCGGAATGGTGATCGCGGGAATGACGCCGTAGCCGTCGATCGTCACCAGGCGGCCGTTGGCATCCTTGTTGAATGCACCGGCACGCGTATAAAGCGTCGTACCGTCCGAGCCTTCGATCTGGAACCAGCCATTGCCGACGATTGCGGCATCAAGCGTATTGCTTGTCTGGGAAATTTCACCCTGTTCGAACAGCTTGCGAACAGCCGAGGTCTGCACGCCGAGGCCGATATTGGCGCCTTCCGGCACAACCGACTGGTTGGCGCGGTTGGCGACGCCTGCGGCGCGTTCGGTCTGGTAGAGAAGGTCGGTAAACTCCGCCCGGCCGCGCTTGAAGGCGGTCGTGTTGATGTTGGCGATGTTGTTGGCGATGACTTCGAGGTTCGTCTGCTGGGCATTCATACCCGTTGCAGCAATGGCGAGTGCTCTCATGGACGTGAAACCTCTTTATCCTAGATCTGCATTTTGGAAATTTCGAGATAGGCCGATACGACCTTGTCTCGAAGGGCGACCGCGGTCTGGAGCGTGCGATTGGCTTCCATGACAGCATCGACGACTTCGCGCGTATCTGCCTTGCCCTGAATGCCGGCAAAGGACATCGCTTCGCCTTGCTTCACGCTATCGAGCGCACCCTTGGCGGCATCAGCAAGAAAACTGCCGAATGTTGGCCCCGCAACACCGGTTGCAACCGTACCGACTGCGGCGCCCAGCATGTTCGACATGCTGCTGGAGGTGGTCTCCGTCTGGTCGAGACCAGTGGACTTTTTCAGCGCACCGATGCTTGAAATGCTATCGATCATAGTTAACCTTTCAACAAATCGATTGTCGACGAGATCAGATCCCGCGTCTGCTTGATGCTCTGCAGGTTTGCCTCGTAGCTGCGATTGGCTTCGCGAAGGTCGGCCATCTCGATCAGCACATTGACGTTCGGATATTTGACCATGCCCTGCGCATTTGCAGCGGGGTGGTCGGGATCGTATTCCTCGGTAAACTTGCCCTCATCAGCGCCGATCTTCTTGACATCCACCATGTTGATGCCGCTGGCGCGATCCATCTCATTGCCGAAGGTGATGATCTTGCGACGATAGGGATCCGCACCCGAGGTGTCGCCGGTCGTACGTGCGTTTGCGATGTTTTCAGAAACGACGCGCAGGCGGGTGGACTGGGCTTCCATTCCACTACCTGCGATCTTGAGCGAAGCGATCAAAGAGTCCATTTTTATTTACCCAATGCCGTCAGCATCATTCTGTTGATATTTTGAACGAGGAGGGTGTTCAGCTCGAACTGCCGCTTGATCTCGCCCATCTTCGACATTTCCGACGCCAATGAGACTGTATTGCCGGATTCCTGGACGCCTATCTCCTGATTGAGCTTAGAGTCCTTCAGCTCAACCCGGCCATTGCCGGCGATGTCGGCGGTCATGTGAGCCGCATTCGTCCTCGCCATTTCCATGGACCCGAGACCACTTGCCGACTTGAGTTCGGCATCGAAAGGCGTCAGATCCTTGGAGACGTATTTCGGCGTGTTGGCGTTGGCGATGTTCGTCGTCGTCACCTGCTGTCGAACGGACAGCCACTCCGCCTGTCGAGACGCAAGCTCGAACAACTGAATCGGCTGCATGGTCATGGTTGTTCTCCATCTTGTTGTCCCGGACGCTAGAGAGACAATCTTGCGCGGGACTTGCGGTAGGCGCAGCCCGCCGATTTGCCGTATCCGCACGCATTTTCCCCCTCGCTAAACCAAACAGGTTCGCGCAAGCCCGGGCTCTTAACTGTCTCCTTCAAATCGCCACAGCTCTCCCGCGCGGGGGCATGCGCCGTATCCGTAAATCAGGAGACATCCATGCAATCCGGTATCTATGTCGGCATTTCCTCGCAGATCGCTCTCGAGCGTCGCCTCACCACGATCTCCGACAATATTGCCAACATGAATACGGTCGGCTTTCGTTCGACTGAGGTGAAGTTCGATCAGATCCTCAGCCAGACCCAGAACGAGAACAACACCAAGATCGCCTTCGTCTCCCAGGGCAATGACTATCTCTCGATGCGCAATGGCGAGCTTGAGCAGACCGGGAATTCCCTGGATTTCGCCGTCAAAGGCGACGCGTGGTTCGCCATTCAGACACCTCAAGGTCAGGTTCTGACACGTGACGGACGGTTTTCCATGTCGCTTACGGGTGAACTCATTTCGACGAATGGCTACCCCGTTCTCGATGGCGGCGGCGCTCCGATCCAGCTCGATCCGAGAGCTCCGACACCGAAGGTCGGCCAGGACGGACGCATCATGCAGGGCGACCGCGCGGTCGGACAGATCGGCGTATTCTCGGTCGATATCGACAAGGGTTTCTACCGCGCTGACAACAGCGGCATCATCCCCACCGACACGCCGCAGGCAGTCGTCGATACCATGGGCGTCGGCGTCATGCAGGGCTTCCTCGAACAGTCCAACGTCAACGCCATCGGCGAGATGACCCAGCTGATCCAGGTGAACCGCGCGTTCGAGAGCATTTCCTCGCTGATGAGCACCAGTGAAGACAACTTCTCATCCGCCATGAGAACGCTGGGCGGTAGCCAGTAGGACGCACGCGGATGACGACGACGGCCCAATCCGATTTTCAGCCGGTTAGCGAACCGGTCACCCCACCAGTCGTGATGCCACGACTGGAACGTCTGTCGGACATGGCGGCGCATTATGCAAATCCTTCGAGCGTCCTGTCCTGGGGCGGTCGGGTGAGGATGATCGCGGCCGGATATTACACCGTCAGTGGCCTTTCCAGACATGTTCGCCTTGGCGAATTCGTTTCGCATCAGAGTGCTACTGGCGCGCATATGGGCGAGGTCGTGCGTGTCGAGCCCGATCTCATATATGTCTGCCCTATCGAGCCGGGCGAGCCGATCGGTGTCGGCGATCTCGTGCTGCGTACCGGCGAATTCCGGCTGGCTCCCAGCGACAGCTGGTGCGGTCGAACGATCAATTCACTCTGCAGACCGATCGACGGCAAGGGCCCACTGCGGGAAGGCTCGGTGCAGCGTTCAATCAACACCCTGCCGCCGCCATCCATGACCCGCAGGCGGGTCGATACCTCGTTCCGCACCGGCGTGAAGGCGATCGATATCTTTGCCCCTATCTGTTACGGGCAGCGTCTGGGCATTTTCGCCGGTTCAGGCGTCGGCAAATCAACGCTTCTATCGATGCTGGCAAAGGCAGATGCCTTCGACCGGGTGGTCATAACGCTGGTCGGCGAACGTGGCCGCGAAGTGCGCGAGTTCATCGAAGACACTCTGGGCGACAACGTTGCCAAAGCGGTGATCGTCGTCACCACCAGCGACGAAAGCCCGATGCTGCGCAAGATGGCCCCGCTGGTGGGCATGACGATCGCGGAACATTTTCGTGATCAGGGACTGAATGTGCTGTTCATCGCCGACAGCGTGACGCGATTTGCGCATGCGATCCGCGAGGTCGCGATCGCGGCAGGCGAGCCGCCGGTCGCACGAGGCTATCCGGCTTCAGTATTTACCGAGCTGCCGCGCCTTCTGGAACGTGCCGGCCCCGGCATCGAAGGCACGGGCACGATCACGGCGATCATCTCGATCCTCGTCGACGGCGACAATCACAATGACCCGATCGCCGACTCGACCCGCGGTATCCTTGACGGACATATCGTGCTCGACCGTGCACTTGCCGACGAAGGCCGGTATCCGCCGGTCAACCCGCTTTCCTCAATCTCGCGTCTCGCCCGCAAGGCATGGACTGGGGATCAGGAACGACTGGTCTCCAGATTGAAGGGGCTGATCAGCGTTTACGAGGAGACAAAGGATCTTCGACTTATCGGTGGCTACAGGCCCGGCGCGGATCCCGATCTGGACATGGCCGTCAAGCAGGTGCCGATCATCTATGACGTGCTGAAGCAATCACCTGGCGATGCGGCGGTCATCGACGCCTATACCGAACTCGCCAATGCCCTGAAGGCATCTCTCAGCAATACCAATCGCCCAATGCCGGCAGGAAAGAGATGAGTATGAAAACCAGGCTCTTTGACAAGACCAGATCCGGCAGGCATCAAACCTCAGGGCCGGCAACGACTTTAGAAAAGCCGATCGACCGCTGGCTTGTCGCCTCGCTGGTGGGATTTTCGATGTTGTGCGCTGCCTTTCCCTGGTACGTTTTCTTCAACCAGGAGAAATTCGGGGTCAACGTAGCCGGCTGGGAAGGGCTTCGCGACGTTCGCCACGCGCGTCCAGCCGGTGAGTCCGGCATCGGCGCAATGCGCGATCCGCAGCAGGACGAAGTCGAGCGCGCACTTCTGCGCGAGATGGAAACAGACCGGCTGACCACCGCTGCAATACCGTCGACGCCATCCGGAAACGGGTCGGATGCAGGCGGCTTCGAAGATCAGGCGTTTCCCGGCGGCACGGAATTCAAGCTGCTGCATGTTGCCAACGGCCGCGCCCTGATCGAAAACGGCAACGGCATTTTTCTCGTCCAGATCGGCTCGAAGCTTCCGGATAGCTCGCGTCTGGCAGGCTTGCGGCAACGCAACGGCAAATGGGAAATCGTGACCTCGGCAGGCAAGGTCTATGGCGAATAGCTGCGCCGGATCTCCTCAGCGGCGTTCGAGGCCATTCGGTCGCATCGCCCCGCGAACTACAACAGTCTCACGCAAGGCAGCTGCCTTATCGGTTTAGTCTAGGACAAGCGTTGGATACGAGCTTACAATGAATCTTATTATCGGATTTGTCATCACGGTCGGCTGTATCATTGGCGGCTACATGGCTATGGGCGGGCATGTCGCGCTCCTCATGCAGCCGTTCGAACTGGTCGTTATCGGTGGTGCGGGCGTCGGCAGCTTCATCATGGCGAACCCGATGAAGGTGCTAAAGGATTCCGGCAAGGCGATCGGCGAGATCTTCAAGAATGCCGTTCCCAAGGAGCGGGCCTATCTCGAAGTGCTCGGCGTGCTTTATTCGTTGATGCGCGACCTGCGCACCAAATCACGTAACGAGATCGAAGCGCATATCGACAATCCCGCAGAATCGCCGATCTTCCAGTCAGCGCCATCGGTTCTGAAGGATACCGAACTTACCTCCTTCATCTGCGACTATGTCCGACTGATCATCATCGGCAACGCACGCTCCCACGAGATCGAAGCATTGATGGACGAAGAGATCGAGACGATCCTTCATGATCGCCTGAAGCCGTATCATTCGATCCAGCTGATGGGCGACGCCTTCCCAGCACTCGGCATCATCGCCGCGGTTCTCGGCGTCATCAAGGCGATGAGCCATATCAACGAATCTCCCGAGGTTCTCGGCGGCCTGATCGGCGCGGCTCTCGTCGGCACGATGCTCGGCATCTTCCTTTCCTACTGCCTGTGCAACCCGATCGTCTCGCAGATCAAGATCGTGCGCACCAAGCAGCACCGGCTTTACATCATCGTCAAGCAGACCCTGCTTGCCTACATGAACGGCTCGGTACCGCAGGTGGCGCTCGAATACGGCCGCAAGACGATCTCCTCCTCCGACCGTCCGTCGATCGACTCGGTCGAGCAGGAAATGATGAAGCCCGGCGGCGACACGAAGGCGGCTTAACGACAATGACCAGCAACAACCAAGCTTCGCAAGCACAGCCAGCCATGGAGCGGGCACTCCTGGCCCGCCTGACGGGTTCGCTCGGCGACCAGAAAACGCTGGAGCGTCTGGCCCAGGATTTCGGTACTCTCTACCAGAGCTTCCTTCCGGACGTGCTGCAGAGCGAGCTCGGACTTTCGGTCGAAGTTATCTTCGCTGGATACAGATCCGGCCTGATGAGCGAGCTGGTTGGCAGGCTGGGCGATAATGTCGTGCTGGCCGATGCAACCTTGCGCAACTGGTGCCCGAAATTCGTCATTGCCTGCGACAATGCCTTCGTCATCACGCTGATGGAAAACATGCTCGGCGCAACGCCGGATTCGATTTTCCAACCGCCGCGCCGGGCTCTGTCACAGATCGAGCTGGATCTTTCGACGATGGTCTTCGACAAGATAGCTCAGGTATTGCGTTCCGGTGTGAACGCACCGGGCGGCTTCGAAACGACGATCGAGAGGCCTCACAATGCCGATGCAAGGCCGATGCTGGAAGACGAAGAGGCCGATCCCTTCGCCATGTCCATCCGGGTCGAGCTGAAGCTAGGCAAGATCGCTTCCGAATTCTTCCTCGTCATCCCGCAGAAATATCTGCTCAAGACGACCATTACACTGCCGAAATCGAAGGGTGACTTCTCCCGTGAGCAGGATGCCTGGTCGGAAAGCATGTCCGAGCAAGTTCGCCGGTCGCGGGTGACGCTGGAAGCCAAGATTTCCCTTGAGTCCCTGACACTCGAGACGATTTCCAAGCTTGTGGCAGGCGACGTGATTGCCTTCCGGGACAAGGAAGAGATCATCGTCGATGTCAGTGCCAATGGCCGCGAGATGTATAACTGCGAGTTCGGCAGAAGCGGCGAGAACTACACCGTCCGCGTCAAGGACAATGTGAGCAACGAAAACGACATTTTGAAACATCTGCTTGGCTAGGGCAGCGGACCTCCGGGGCTTGGTGGAAAAACACCGATAGTCGATAGATTTGGAACGGGAATGCTAATTTCATGGCGACAAAGAAGACAGCTTCGACGGAAGAAAATGAACTGAACCCATCGGATTCGGACTTCGATTTCGACAATGCGGTCAACGAACTCCGTGGCGTGATGAAACACGATGCCGACGGTACGGCGCCGGCAGCTGACGACAGTTTCGGCTTCGACTTTCCGGCCGGCGGCGAAACGAACTCCGAATTGCCTTCATTCGGCGATGTTGCCACCACGAGCGATTTTGGCGGTGACAACGACTTCGGGGCAAGCAGCGATTTCGGCGGGAGCAGCGATTTCGACTACTCCATGCCCGAAAGCAAGCCGACTGCTGGCTCGGGGCTTAACAGCAACCTCGATCTCATCATGGATATCCCCATCGATGTTCATGTTGTGCTCGGAACCAGTCGCATTTCGGTGTCGAATCTGATGAACCTTCAGGAAGGCGCCGTCGTGGCGCTCGACAAGAAGATCGGCGAACCGGTCGATATCACCGTCAACGGGCGTCGCATTGCCCGTGGTGAGATCACGGTTCTCGAAGACGACGACACCCGCTTCGGTGTGAAGCTCATTGAAGTCATGAGCTCCAAAACTTCCTGATCCAGGAAGTCAGAAGCAAAGAGGAAAAAGACCATGATGGACTTTGAAGACTTCGGCGGGGCATTGACAGACAAACCTCTTTCCCAGGCGGAAAAGGCAGCAGCAGTGCTGCTCGCCATGGGAAAGAATGTCGCCGGAAAGCTGCTCAAATTTTTCACCCAGGCAGAACTGCAGGCAATCATCGCTGCGGCGCAAACATTGCGCACCATTCCGCCGAATGAACTTGCACAGCTCGTCAACGAATTTGAGGACCTGTTCACCGAAGGTGCAGGCCTTATGGACAACGCCAAGGTCATCGAGAGCATTCTCGAGGCTGGCCTTACCCCGGAAGAAGTCGACAGCCTTCTCGGTCGACGTATGGCTTTCCAGTCTTACGAAGAGTCCATCTGGGACCGGTTGCAGGAAGCCGATCCCGATTTCATCGCAACTTTCCTTATGCGCGAACATCCTCAGACCGTGGCCTACATCCTTTCGATGCTGCCGTCCGGTTTCGGTGCAAAGGTGCTGCTGAAACTGCCCGACGGCCAGCGCGCGGACATCATGAACCGCACGGTGAACCTGAAGAACGTCAACCCGAAGGCGGCGCAGATCATCGAGAACAAGGTCGTCGACCTGATTACCGAGATCGAACGCGAGAAGAACTCCGTCGGCCCGATGAAGGTCGCGGAACTGATGAACGAACTGACCAAGCCCGACGTCGATACGCTGCTCAATTCTCTCGAGGAGATCAGCCAGGATGCCGTCGCAAAGGTTCGTCCGAAGATCTTCCTCTTCGAGGATATTCTCCTCATGCCGCAGCGCAGCCGCGTGCTGCTCTTGAACGACATTTCCGGCGAAGTGCTGACGATGGCGCTCAGAACCTCTTCCGCGCAGCTGCGCGAAAGTGTCCTGTCGTCGATCAGCCCGCGTTCTCGCCGCATGATCGAATCCGATCTGCAGGTCGAGATGCCCGGCACCAATCCGCGCGAAATCGCGATTGCACGCCGCGCCATCGCACAGGAAGCGTTGCGTCTCGCCAATTCGGGCCAGATCATCCTCAAGGATCCCGAAGCCCAGGCAGAGGGAGCGGCGGCCTGAACGAGGCCGTGACACCAATCCCGCGCGCCCGGTTCGGCGCGCGGCACCATATCGGCCGCTGTTGATAACCGCGATACCGCCGGGGCTTAACGATTGCCCCTTTTCGATCCCATGAATAATGTCTGATGACCGCTTGCGTATCGGTGCGGAAACCTAGGGTTTCCTATCGATGCATCGTTATAGGTTTCTGCAGCATCCCTTTGCGGGGAACGACTGCAGGTTTCGGGGTCTGCTCCAGGGCCGTCAGGAAGGCGCTCGTGTCCGACGATCAGGACAAGGACAGTAAAACAGAAGACCCGACAGAGAAAAAGATCCGGGACGCGATGGCCGAGGGTAATACTCCCTCGTCACGCGAAGTCCCTATCTTCGCGTCCTCTCTCGCCTTCTATATCTACCTGGTCTTCTTCCTTCCGACGGGTGCAGCCAGGCTAGCGGAAACATTGCGCGATTTGCTTGAACAGCCGGATCAATGGCGAATGCAGACCGCCAACGATCTCGTTTCGCTGTTTGTCCGCCTGATGTGGGATGCGAGCGCGATGCTGCTTCCGGTGGCGGTTCTGTTCATCATATTCGGACTGGGGTCCAATTTTGCCCAGCACATGCCTGAATTCGTACTGAAGCGTATCACGCCCCAGTTCAACCGGATATCGCCGGTAAAGGGATGGCAGCGCCTTTTCAGCATGGCGGGACTGGTCGAATTCGGCAAGTCGATGTTCAAGATCATCGTCGTCTCCGTCGTGATGGTTCTGGTTCTGCGCAGCGATTATTTCCGCTCGCTCGATGCCCTCTTCTCCGATCCCCAGGTGATGCTCGTCGAGATGATGGCGATCATGAAGAAAATCATGATCGTAATCCTGTTTGCGACCGGCATTCTTGCCATCGCCGACTACATGTGGACGCGCCATCACTGGTATTCGAACATGCGAATGACCAAGCAGGAAGTGAAGGACGAATTCAAGCAGTCACAGGGCGATCCGCTGATCAAGGCCCGCATCCGCTCCATCGGCCGCGATCGCGCACGGCGGCGGATGATGACCAATGTTCCTCGCGCCACGCTCGTGATCACCAATCCTACTCACTATGCGGTGGCACTCCGTTATGCCCAGGGAGAAAACGAAGCTCCGATCGTGGTCGCGAAAGGTCAGGATCTGGTCGCGTTGAAGATCCGCGAAGTGGCGCAGCAGAACAATATCCCAATCTTCGAGGATCCACCCCTGGCGCGTTCGATGTTCGCGCAGGTCACCGTCGATGGCGTTATCCCGCCGCCCTTCTACAAGGCCGTTGCCGAACTTATCCATCGTGTCTATGCGGCAAGAGCAAAACGCGGCCGGCGATAGCGGCAGAAGAATCAGGTGATGTAGCCGAGCCTGATCGCCTTTGCGATCGCCTGGATACGGTTGACGGAATCGAGCTTGATCGTCGCCGAACCGAGATAGGCATTTACGGTGTGGACCGAAAGGCCGAGCTTTTCGGCAATCTCTTCGCTGATGCGACCATCGCCCGCCAATTGCAGGCAGGCAATTTCCCGCTCACTGAGCGATTCCGCCGGTACGTTGCGCCGCTCGTCCAATGCCAGCAGATCCATCATGATCTGGCAGCTTTCCACATGCTGATCTATCACGGATCCCGCATCAAGCGTGAGATGCTCGGCGAAGAACGCAACGTAACCGTTCCCGAGAGCACCCAAGCGCACGGGGAAAACAACGCCCGAAAATGGCAGCACAGCGCTCTCAAGTCGCCGGATAAGCGGTGTGAACTCGCCGGCATCTATGGTGCTGCCGGAACCATTTCCACTCCATACCAGAGGGAGAAGCGACATCTCGACATGATCGAGCAATGTCTCTTCAAACTCTCCGAGAAGCCGGTTGCTGTTTTCAACCGCGTTCGGTCCCCAGTTCTCCAGTTCGCATACCAGCTTTCGCTTATTCGGAAGCCCGGCTCCCGAGATCCGGAAAACAGCAAAATTACGAGCCTTGAGGCTTTTCTGCATGGCGACGAGTTTCGGAAAGATATCCGATCTGCTTGATCCACGCTGCAAGCGGAGATGTTGAACGCTCCCCGGTCCGTCAGCGGTGCCGCCTCGCGAATAGCCCATTCCGTTGCCGCCCTCTATACCAGATTGTTGCGAACCGCGTAGGCGATCGCCTCGGAGCGGGTCTTGGTAGCAGTCTTGCGCATCACGCTAGTGATGTAGTTGTTGATGGTATTTCTCGAAATTCCGAGGATGACCGCAATCTCGTCGCTGGTCTTGCCTTCGGCGATCCAGAAAAGGCATTCCAGTTCTCGTTCGGTCAGCTCGAAATCACGTTCGGTGCGGGATTCCACGCTTTCGACAAAGCTTGCGCCATAGGCGGCAAGAAGCCCAATTTCGCGTAGATGTTCCTGCGAAAGAATGACGCCCTCGACAAACAGAAGCATCAAGGAAAAACGTGTGCGGCCGACCGAAAAGGTCAGGGCGCAATACTGGCGGCTCAATTTTTCAGGCAGGACAATTTCGTCCGGCAAAAGCGCAAAGCTCGGTGTCAGAACGGCGAAACATTTTTCAAGCTCCGTCGACCGCGTGTAGGCACTGGCCAATTCAGAGCCGAGACGACGAACGAGATCGAAGGGCCAGTTCGAGGTCACGATGAAATCGAGACCCTGTTCCTGGATGAGATCGTAACGAGCAAGCAGAAAATGGGACGCCCCGACGTGATCGGCGAGCAATCGCATGATCACCTGCAGATTTTCCGAACCGGCCAAGGCGGAAAGGCGGCGCACCAATTCATTACGAGACATTAGTGGAGTGCGATCATTCTCCGGTATAGGGCGTCCTTGCGCCGATACATCCATGCCCGATAACTCCATTCGTTATCTGCTCCTGCTGCGTCGATTAAGACCTCGCCTGAAGAAGCCTATCCGAGTTCCTGTTACCGACACCCGCTGCACCCCTTGCTGAGGGGTTATGAAACCGCCGACGAATCACGGTCAGTTTAAGAGAAGCCCACACAATTGCCATCATGTGCTGGGCGAATTTCCCCAGATGCTGCGGGAGTGTCACATCTTAAGTTAAAGTGACGCAGACGAATTGGTTCCAATTTCCGCAAAAAAGGGCCGGATTTGCATCCGACCCTTTGCATCATGTTTCCGTGATCTACCCTTAGGCTGCTTTTTCGAAGGCCCACTTGCGGAGGATTTTCGCTGCACGCTCTTCGGAAATCTCGACCATGCGGGCAAGACGTTTTTCCGGGCCTTCCTTGACGCGGCGGTTGAAGCCATCGCCTTCGTCGTCGCCCATGAGGTCGTTGCTGCCATCGAAACCGAAGTCTGCGCCGAAACCGTCCATAAGAGCGGGGCTGCCGCCGGCCGGAGAGAAATCGGGCAGTTCCAGGCCGGCACCTTCGCCGATCGTTTCTCCCGATGCGCTCGTACCGGAAACCGTGCGAACCAGAGGGCGCAGGCCAAGCCAGATAACCAGGAACGCGACACCGAGGAAAGCCAGCGAGTTGATGATGCCGCCGAGGTTGCGAGTAAGAACTTCCGTGACGCTCGGGCCGGTAGCGGTTTCTTCAAGCAACTGGCTTTCGAGGAAGTCCATGGCCGTGAGGGTAATCACGTCGCCACGATCCGGACTGATGCCGGCGGCAGAGGTCACGATCTTCTGCATCTCGGCGAGGTAGGCGTCAATCTTGGCCTGATCGGCAGGTTCTCCGACCATCTGAGCGATACGGCCCCTGTTGACCACAACGGCAACCGACACTTTTTCAATCAGATAGCTGTTGCGCGTCGTGGCAATGGTCTTCTGGTTTATTTCGTAGTTGGTCTGCTCTTCACGCTTGTCGGACTTGTCGGAAGACTTCGGCCCGTTATTGCCACCCTGGTCAGGTGCCGCCTGAGGAACATTCTGCTCGACTGTCGATGCGTTGTCGTCAGCCGACTGCTGCGACTGCGCGTTTTCACGCGTCGCGCGGACCGAACGCTCTACACGTGAATTCGGATCGTAAACGGTCTCCTGGGTCTGCTGGCTATCCGTGTTCAGGGCGGCCGTGACGCTGGAGCGGAAATTGTCCATGCCGAGGAACGGCGCGAGAGCCTTGTCGATATTGGTCTCGATTTCGGACTGGACAGACTGGACGATGCCAAGCGAGCGGTTGATCTGATTGTTGCCACCGTCGTCGCCCGAAGCAAGCAACTGGCCGGTGGAATCGAGAATCGTTACGTCCTCGACGTCGAGCCCGGGAACGGCCGAAGCGACAAGGTGACGAATTGAAGATGCGGCCTTGCGGCCGGTCGACGATCCCGCACGGATCATCACCGAGGCCGTCGGCTTCTGTTGTGCACGCCGGAAGTTTCCGACATCGGGCATGACGATGTGGACGCGGGCGGCGGAGACGCCGCTGATCTGCTGAATCGATCGGGAAATTTCGCCTTCAAGCGCGCGGACGCGCGTAACTTCCTGCATGAAGGACGTCAGGCCGAGCGAGCCGACATTGTCGAAGAGTTCATAACCTGCGTTGGAACTGTTTGGCAGCCCGCGTTCCGCCAACAGCAGACGCGCCTTGCTGGTGCTGCCGACCGGAACCTGGATGCTTTTGCCGTCGGAACCGACTTCAAAAGCCAGGTTGGCTTCTGCAAGTGCCATGCTGACCTGATTGAGATCGCTAGACTCAAGGTTCACGTAGAGTGTCTCGTAGGCAGGCTTATTAACAAACATCGCGGCGGCAATGACGATCGCGATTGAAATCGCACCTGCAGCGGCCAAAGCAATAAGTTTTGTCTGACCGAGAGATGCCAGATTTCTAGAAATTTGTGAAAATTGAGCTAACAGATTCATTCTGTTCCCACATCGCCGAACACGGTTATAGAGCTACTGCCCAGGCGCACCCTATGAGGCGAAGCTTGTGCGAGCGTTTCGGCAATTTGGAATGTGGGGGTGCAGACGCGAAAGTTTGCGAGCAGCGCGTCAGCCTACAAGATCAGAAGAAGTCGAAGTCGCCTGCTGCCTTGGTCAGCGGCTGCGAGTGACCATGCCGCATGCCGTTCGCCAGAGATCTCTGCATGTCTGCCAGCTTGACGAGGCTGAGCGCCGTGGAAACATCCACCTTCCACTCATTGGGAATGGATCCCGTGATGGTATCGATGAATTCAGCCAGACCGCGCGTTTTCTGCACGGCAAGATCGATGCCCTGCAAGATCTTCATCGTGTCGGGCGACTGCAATACATTCTCTCCGCCCACTTCGAGAATTTGCGGCTCCACCCGCTCGATCAGATATGCAACATCGTGCAATTCGGAAACCAGCCGCATCAGAACATCCGGCAAAGCCTCCTCGAGGGCAGAGATCTGCGGCGTAACAATGTCGTTCATGGCCATTCCAGAATATGAATTGAGGTGACGATCAGAAGAATTCGATAGCGTTGTCGACTGGCTTGGGCGGCGTGCGGACAGGGCGCTGTTCAAGCGCAACTGTTCTTTGCGTTTCCGCGCCCGTCAGCGGGTATTGTCTGGCACGTCCGTGGACGGGCCAATATTCAAGCTTTCTTCCGTGCTCTCCGCCGGTCGACGAGCCGACAACCTGAATGCCTTCGTCCCTCAGGAACTGCATGGCAAAGGCTGCGTTCTGTTCGCCGACATTCGAGAAGCTTGCGATCGTTTTTGCGCCGCCGAAGACCTTTGCCTCCAGCCGGTCGCGCCGGGCGCCCTTCTTCAGGAGACCGTTGATCAACAGCTCCATCAGATGCACGCCATAGCGCGTCGCATCACCTCCCGATGCCATGGCCCCGCCCGAGCCAGGCAACAAGAAGTGGTTCATGCCGCCGACACCGGCAACTGGATCACGAAGACACGCGGCCACGCACGATCCAAGTATCGTCGACAGGACGACGTCAGGGTCGTCAATGACCTTGTACTCTCCCTGGATGATATGGACGCGCCTGGACGCGATAGCATCATTCATTTTAGGGCTCCGAACACCGCCTCGATAGCGGCCTTCATCTTTTCGATGGTGAACGGCTTGGCGAGAACGTTGTTGGCGCCGAGCTGGGCTGCCTTCTGAACCAGAGCGCGATCGCCCTGAGCCGTCAGGATGATGAAGGCTGCCTTTTTGGTTGCCGGGTTCGAGCGAACGGCCTGCAGGAAACCAATACCGTCCATGTTCGGCATGTTGAAGTCGGAAATGACCAGGTGATGCGGCTGTTCGGACATGATCTTCATGCCCTGTACGCCATCGCCGGCGGAGGTGATCTGCTTGAAGCCGAGCTGTGTCAGAGCATCGCTGAGCAGCAGGCGGCTGGTAACCTGATCGTCGACGATCAGAACTTTGATTTTTTCAGCGAGAGACATTTATTCGGTACCTTCTTTTCGGGCGGCAGTTAATTTCAAAACTTCTTCTCCAATGGAGCCCAGGGGCAACTGCTGCTCGACGGCACCCAGTTCATAGGCAACCCTCGGCATCCCATAGACCACACAGGTCTTCTCGTTCTGTCCGATAGTGCGTGCGCCGGCGCCGCGCATCTTCAGAAGTCCGGAAGCCCCGTCGCGCCCCATGCCGGTCAGAATGACGCCAACCGCGTTGCGGCCGGCCAATTCCGCAACTGAATCGAAGAGTACATCGACCGACGGCCTATGGCCGTTGACGGGTTCCTTTTCGATCAGCCGGCAGCATGGCGCTGACGGATTTGCCACCTGCATGTGTCGTTCACCACCGGGCGCGAGATAGATCTTGCCGATCTCCAGGCGCGCGCCATCGGTCGCTTCTTCCACTACAGGAGCGCAGATACGATTAAGACGTTCTGCAAAACTTTTCGTAAACGTCGGAGGCATATGTTGAGTGATTACTGTCGGCGGGCAGTTCTGCGGGAACTTTTGCAGCACCGTGATCAACGCTTCCACACCACCGGTAGAAGATCCGATCGCGACAACTTTGCGTCCCACACGGTATTCATGAACCGACATTGGCGGTGCAACCGGAGCCGGCGCGGATGTTGCCGTAAACCTGCGGCCCGAGCGGGCAGCCGCCTTGACCTTTTCGGCAAGATCCATGAACGGACGGCGTTCGCCCGGAGCAGGCTTGCCGACGCAATCGAAGGCGCCGATCTCAAGTGCTGCCAGCGTCGCGTTGGCGCCGTGATGCGTCATCGTCGAGACCATGATGACCGGCATCGGCCGCAGGCGCATGATCTTTTCGAGGAACTCGAGGCCGTTCATGTTCGGCATTTCGATATCGAGCGTGACGACGTCCGGGTTCAGCTGCTTGATTGCGGCACGCGCCTCCATGGCATCGCCGGCCTGACCGATGACGCTAACCTCCGGATCGGAATTCAGCACAGCGGTGATCAGGCCCCGCATAGTGGGGCTGTCGTCCACGACGAGGACGCGTGCGGGCGCGCTCATGCCTTCCTCCCTGCATGCTTTCCGATATAGCGATAGGTGGTGATCCCGATATTGTCGAAGAGATGCTTCGCATCACCCGACACGCGCTCGGAATGGCCGATATAGAGGTGACCGGCATCTGGAAGCAGCGATGCGAAACGGGACCAAATCTTCATCTGCGTCGGTTCATCGAAATAGATGACCACGTTGCGGCAGAAGATGACGTCAAAACCACCCTTGAATGGCCACTGAGCCATCAGGTTCAGTTCGTTGAAGGTGATCAGCTTTTTGACCCGATCGTCAATCTGGCACTTGCGGCGGCCGTTGATATCGACGTCGCGGAACCATTGCTTGCGCATGGCCGGCGAAATGCTCTCAAGAGCGTTCTCGTCATAGGCACCGGCTCGCGCGGTTTCGAGGATCTTGGGATCGATATCGGTCGCCAGAATACGGAAATCGTAATCGGCGGCGTTCGGGAACATCGCGAGTACGGTAAGCGCGATCGAATAGGGTTCCTGCCCATCCGAGCAGGCAGCCGACCAGATGCGCACACGTCCGCCGCTCTTGGCACGGTTGATAAGGCCCGGCAGGACTTCGTCACGCAAATGTTCGAAATGATGGTTCTCGCGGAAGAAGCGAGTGAAATTCGTGGTCAGATGCGACAGCATCTCGCGACGAACAGCTGCGCCTTCCGGCGATGAGACAAGCTCGCAATATTCGCGAAAACCTCTCAAGCCCAGATTGCGGATATGCTTGGAGAGACGCGAATAGACAAGAGAAGCCTTGGAATCGTTGAGATAGATTCCGGCATCGGCATAGATCATTGCAGCGATTTCGGAGAGATCACGGCGCTTCAGCGGATATTCTCCACTCGCCAATACCTCATCCGGCGACTGCCGGCTATCAAGCGCGCCCAACGGCATCATGCAGCTTCACTTTCCTTGTCGTGAGCTTTCTCGGGGAAGAGGGCTTCCAGCTCGATCAAGCAGATCATTCGCTTGTCGATGGCCAGGATGCCCCTTGCGTATTGCTTCTCCAGGTCCGAGGAGACTTCCGGAACCGGCTGTATATTATCGTCGGTAATCGTAAGGATATCGGAAACGGCCTCGACCAGCAGGCCGACGACCTTGCTCTTCACCTGAGCGACGATGATCACGTGGCGCTGGGTCGGTTCCGTTTCCTTCATGCCGAGCCGGGCCGACATGTCGATGATCGGCAAAACCGCACCGCGCAGGTTGATCACGCCCCTGACATAGGCGGGCGCATGCGGCATCGGCGTGGCCTGGGTCCATCCGCGGATTTCGCGGACGGACATGATGTTCACGCAAAATTCCTGATCGCCGATACGGAAGGCAATAAGCTCCCGGGCACCCTGCGACAGAGACTTTACGGCATAAGATACGCTCATGACCCAGGTTATCCTGCTGCTGCGAGCGACATTTCAGGCTTCAGCGACTGACCGCGAGAAGCACCGACGACCGCATCGACGTCGAGGATGAGCGCCACGCGTCCATCGCCGAGGATGGTTGCGGCAGCGATACCCGGAACGTGGGTGTAGTTAGCCTCGAGCGACTTGATGACGACCTGGCGCTGGCCCTGGATCGCATCGACCATCAGGGCGCGCTGGCCACCGCCTTCGGATTCGACCAGAAGCGCGACGCCATCGACCGGATTGGCCTGGTTGGTGCGGAAGTTGAGGATGCGACCGACATCGACCAGCGGGCAGAACGAGTTGCGGATCGAGATGAGCCGCTGGTTCGCGCCAAAGGAGTGAATGGCGGAGGCTTCCGGCTGGAGCGTTTCGACGATCGCCGTCAGCGGCACGACCAGGGTCTGGCCGGCGACGGTAACGACCATGCCGTCAAGGACGGCGAGCGTCAGCGGCAGGCTCATGGTGAAGGTCGAACCGAGGCCCGGGCGCGAGGAGATCGAGATACGACCACCAAGTGCCTGGATCGAACGCTTGACGACGTCCATGCCGACGCCGCGGCCGGAGATGTCGGAGATCTTGTCGGCGGTGGAGAAGCCCGGCGCGAAGATCAGGTTGTCGATTTCTTCATCCGAAAGGTTCGCATCGGGGCTGATGAGGTCGTTGTCGATCGCCTTCTGCTTGACGCGCTCGCGGTTGATACCGCCGCCATCGTCCTGCAGTTCGATGAGGATGCGGCCCGAACGATGCTTTGCGGAAAGCTTGATCGTGCCTTCCGGATCCTTGCCGGCGGCTTCTCGCTTTTCCGGGCTTTCGATGCCGTGGTCGACGGCATTGCGGATCATGTGGGTGAGCGGCTCGGCGATCTTGTCGATGACCGTCTTGTCGACTTCGGTGTTCTCACCTTCGGTGACGAGGCGGATCTGCTTGCCGACCATGTCGGCCACTTCGCGGACGATACGCGACATGCGCTGGAAGACCGGCTTGACCGGCTGCGCGCGGATCGCCATGACCGAGTCCTGGATTTCGCGGGTGAGCTGCTGCAGCTCTTCCAGACCCATGTTGATCGACGACACGCCGTTATTGTCGTTCTCGATGACGCTCTGCGAGAGCATCGCCTGGTTGATAACGAGCTCGCCAACGAGGTTGATCAGGCGGTCGACGCGATCGAGATCGACGCGGATCGTCTGGCCGGCCGAAGATGCGGCGGCTGCGGCGTTGTTCTGGGTGGCAGCAGCAGCCGCGGCGGCTGCGGCGGCTGCGCTTTCCTTCTTTTCGACGGCAGCGTTGACGGCCTTGACGACGTTCGCAGAAGCTTCTTCCGTCGCAGCGGTCTCGGTCTGCGGGGTCGGCTCGGCCGGCTCGTCGTCCAGTGCAGAGAGATCGAAAGGCACCGGGATCATCGGTAGCTGCTCGCCTTCGGACACTTCGGCCGGCTTGACCTCCAGCTCGCAATCCCACTCGGCGAATTCGAAGACCGCACGGACTTCTTCCTCGGACTTCGGCGTGGTGATGGAGATCTTCCAGCCGAAATAGGATGCTTCCGGATCCATGTTTTCCAGTGCGGGAAGCTGATCCATGTCGCAGGCAATGCCCATCTCGCCGAAGCGGGAAAGATCGCGCAGCAGAAGTGCCGCTTCGTTGCCCTTGGAATAGAGTTCACGCGTCGGCTTGAAGGTAACTTCGTAGGTGAACTGTTCGACCACGTTCTCTTCTTCGCCGAAACCGTCGAAGGTGAAGGGGATCGGCTGGAAACCGCTGTCGTCAGTCGGCTTTGCAGGAGCAGCAGCAACGGGCTTTGCAGCCTTCGGTGCCTCGGCGGCCGGCAGAGCTTCGCCGTTGGCCAGAGCCTCCAGTTCCTTCACCAGTCCACGCGTACGGCTTTCCTCGACGCTGCCGCCATCACGCGAGCAGGTCACGAGGTCGGCGAGCACGTCGGCCGACTTGAGCATGACCTTCAGGACATCCTGGTTCGGCTCCAGCTTGTTGGAGCGCACGCAGTCCAGCGTGGTCTCGAAGACGTGGGCAAAGGCCACGAGCTCTTCCAGACCGAATGCACCGGCACCACCCTTGATGGAATGAACGGCGCGGAAAACGGCGTTGACCGTCTCGGGATCGCGATCCCCATCGTTCAGCTTGAGAAGACCGGATTCCAGTTCAGCGAGCTGCTCTTCGCATTCCTGAAAAAAGATCTCTTTGATTTCGTTCATATCCATCGGAAGAATTCCCGGTTCAGGCGGTTACACGCTCGATCGCATCAATGAGTTTTGCCGGATCGAAGGGCTTGACGATCCAGCCGGTCGCGCCGGCCTGGCGCGCACGGTTCTTCTTTTCGGCATCGCTTTCCGTGGTCAGAACCAGGATCGGGATGGCGCGGTATTTCTCGTTGCGGCGCACGCCTTCGATGAAACCGAAGCCATCGAGGCGCGGCATGTTGATGTCGGTAACGATGACATCCGGCTCGCAGCCTTCGAGAACCTCAAGGCCCTCGACGCCGTCCTCTGCCTGGATCGTTTCGAAACCGGCATTGTTGAGGGTCACCAGAAGCATGTTCCGGATCGTCCGTGAATCATCCACGGTCAGTACTTTTTTCTTCATTGCTAGATCTCCTTAGCAATTAACTGGGTTTCGCTGATTCCAATCAGCGCCATCGTCTTTTCAAAGGCATCCGATGCCTTCTCGACGAGGAATGACTTCTTGTCGGCCTGCCATGCTGTAGCACCGGCAACCAGAACCTGGGCGCATTGCACGCCGACACGCTCCACCGCAGAGGCATCGATCACGATATCCTTGCCGCGCATGGACATGAGCTTGCCGTGCAGCACAGATGCTTCATTGAGGTCGAGAACTGCCGAGAGAGCCAGTTTTCCGGATGCGGCCTTCTTTGCTGCCATCAGCGTATTCCTTGCCGTTTGTAAAAGGGTTGTGCCTCGGCCTCAGCCAATGCCTGATATCGGTCGGACAATGCGCCAACCGGCTGAACTGCCGGGCGCCTGCCATCGTGGGTATTCTGGACGTCGCGCTCGAAACCCTGCTGGCGGGCAATGCGGAATTCGCGCACCGTGCGGCCCAATTCGAGAATGACGGTATGCAGCTCATCGGCGCTTTCACCGGTATTGCGTGCGAAGCTCGCATTTGCACCGATCTCGTGGCTGAGCGAGCCGATCTCCGAGGTGACGCGGTTCAGCCCGTCAGCCTGTTCGACCGTGCGGCGGGCGACGCCGGTGATCGCATCGTTGATCTCGCCGACCTGCTGGACGATGCCGCCGATCGCCGCCTGGGTGCGGTGAACCATGTCGACACCGGCCCCGACCTGGCTCTTGGTGCCGGTAACAAGCGTCTTGATCTCGCGGGCCGCATCGGCGGAACGCTGGGCAAGCGCCCTCACCTCTTGTGCGACGACGGCAAAACCACGGCCGCTATCGCCAGCACGCGCCGCTTCGATGCCGGCATTGAGCGCGAGAAGATTGGTCTGGAAGGCGATCTCGTCGATGACACCGATGATTTCGCCAATCTTTTCGGCCGAATTCTCGATATCGGTCATGGCGCTGATCGCGCGGCCAACGATCTCACCGCTTTCTTCGACGGAGCGGCGTGTCGCAACGGCGGCGCTTTCGGCAGCCGACGTTCCGGCAACGCTTTCCTTGACGAGTGCCGAAAGCTGATGAAGGTCGTTATGCACTGATTGTGCCCGGCGCGCCTGCTCTTGCGAAGCGGCAGCGAAAGTCGAGGCGTTGCGTGCCATGGCATCCGTCAGACCGATCGCCTGCATTCCGGCATTGTCGATCACGCCGACCGAGTTGCGCATGCCGCCGATCGCGCTTGACAGAAGTTCGGCCAGTTCACGATAGGCTTCCGGCACGTCATTCGGCAGGGCGGCCGTCAGATCACGCTCGGCGAGCGCGCCAATGACGGCGGCAAAGGTGTCGACCGCTTCGGCCTGATCGGCGGAGCGCTGGTCGGCAAGGGCGCGCTGGTGCTTCTGTCTCTGTTCATTGAAACGGAGCGAGACGGCGATTTCGACATCGACCATGACCAGGCGCAGGATGGCGGCGATAAGATCGCGCAGTTCCTGTTCGCGCCGGCGGGCACCGGGAAGGAAGGAGCGCGGCGCAAAATCCTCGACAGCGCCGAGTACGAGATGTTCGAGCATCACCGAATGGCCAGCGATATGCCAGCGCGGGTCGAGACCCATGCGGCTTTCGGTATCCGACAGAACCTTGACGCGATCTGCATAAAGCGCGTCGAAGCGAGCGTCGGTCAGCACCGCCCAGTGGGACGCCTGAAGATCGTTGAGACGGTCGACCTGCTGTTCGGTTTCGAAATGGCTGGAGGCTTCGGGAGAGGACTGCAGGCGTTGAAAGAGATCGCGCAGACCGTTCTTCAGATGGCCTTCGAGCTGTGGGCGACACCGGCGGAGCAGATCGCACAGATCGCCGTCGAGACCGGCGAATGCCAGTCTCTCGCCAAGGCTGCCTGCCTGGCGACGTCGAACCTGTTCGCTTGGCGTGTCCTGCACCAAAAGTCGTCCCCAAAAACCACACAAACCGAGAATTCGGCGTGAGAGAAGCCATGCGGGTCAGGGACTGGAGATGGACAATGAATGCCTTGGCACACAGGACATGATCCCGTGCCGTGCGAACGCGGTCACCGCAGTTTTCCTGACTTTTCTTGAGCGGATACCGGATTCAAACCGGTACGGCCTTGGCGGCTTCATGCCTTGGTGAGCAGACCGCAGTCGTCCCATTTGCCGTATAGTCCAATTTGTATGGTTAATTCCTTGCCCGAAGGTTAATGGACAGTAGATATCGGCCGTTTTGCTACAAAACGGCCATTGAAACCACGGCATCGGAACACCGCCCGGCAAAGACTGCAAGCAGAGGTTTCATCGGCTCAATTGTTCTTGGTTGTAAGATCGGCAATCGCTCTCAGGCCATCCTTGTTGCCGAGATCGGCCAAGGCCTGGAAGATACGCAGCGCTTCCGCCTGCCTGCCGATGTTGAGCAGGGCGTATCCGCGCAGGCTCATCAGATCGGTCTGTTCGGGCACGATCTGCGCCCGCTGATCGAGCGCGATCAGCGTCTCCCGGTAGCGGGCCGACTTGAACGAATTGACGGCCCGGTCGGCAAGGATGGATGCCTGCAGTTCGACGGCGCGGGTATTGTTCTGCGGTGCGATCGTTGCGGCGGCAGCCGCCTTGTCAGTCAGGCCGACACGCAGATAAGCGAGGCTCTTGCCGTAAGCGGCATCGGAACGGGCGGCCTGAGAGGAAGCCATGGTCGCGACATCGAATGCCTGCGCTGCTTCGAGCGGCCGGTTGAGATCCATCAGGCACCAGCCGCGGGCGAGAGCCTGATCCGGCGAAAGTTGGCGAGGGTCGACGGTAGAGGCGCACCCCCTGTTGACTGGAGCACTGCGGGCAGGTGTGGCGCGTGACACACGCGCTGCGGGCCTTTCGACGGGCACAGGCCGGTAAGCCTGAGTGACCGGTTCAGGCTGAGCGGCATAAGGCTGCTGGTTTGAGGGCTGCTGGTAGTAAGCCTGCTGGCGCGGCTGCGGCTGTAGTTGCTGCTGCACTGGATATTGCTGCATCTGCTGCGCAGGATAGGGTTGCGTCTGCTGTTGCTGCGGCGGCGTGAGCTGCGAGAGATAATCCTGCCCCTGCAAACGACGACGATCGTCCTCGCCGAGATTGGCGATGCGGTCGGACCTGCCGGCCCAGGTGCGCTGGATCGCCGCGACACCGGCCCTGTCGCCGAGATCGTTACGGCTCAGGACCAGACCATAGGCCGAAGGCTCGTCATCCGGCTTCCATGTGAGCGCTGCGGCAAACCATTGAGCAGCCGTCGTCGGCTGGCGCATGTAACGCGCATACCATCCGAACTGCTGGGCTGCGGCTGCATCCTTCGCTTCGATGACGACAGGCGCCATGCGCGACAGCACTTCCTCCTGCAGGATCGGCGGAGGATCGATGGCGAGAAGGTTGGCGACGGCGGCCATATAGGCGGCCTTGGAGCCGGGCGACGTGTCACGCCATTTGTAGAGCACGTTTTCGGCTTCGAGCGGAGAATTCTGGCGTGTCAGGGTGAGAGCCAGGCCTTCAGCTGCAGAGGCGGTCTCTTCCTTGGTGAAGGCCTTGCGGAACCAACGCTCGGCGCCGCCGAGATTGTCGCGGCGATAATAATACCAGCCGAGCAGAAGCGCATCGGATGCCAGTTCATCCTTTTCGGCCAGCCGTTCCAGCCGCGTCAGATATTTGTCAGCGACGACGAGCTTGGGATCGGTATTGCCGTCGCCCACCAGACGGCGGGCCAGATCATCACGCAGGCTTTCGAATTCGGGCTGCCCATCCGCGCCGGTCCGTTCCTTCGACAGCAGTTCCTCGATCATGTCCGGCGCCAGCAATTCGCTCGCCTTCTGGACCGTGGCCATCCGCTCCGAAGGATTGTCGCAATTGCTGAGTACGTAGAGATAGGCATCACGCGCCCGCGGCTTGCGGTCGGTATCGGCAAAGGCTTCGGCAAGACGCCACAAGACATCGACTTCGCTGCAGGTCAGAAGCGTCGGGTTTTCCGCTGCAATCCGAATGACCTCGTCATAGGTCTTGGCATCGGATGCCGAAGTCAGCCGGGTGCGCGCCTCGGCAAGCTTCAACCTGTCTAGAAGATCGGTAGGCGGCTGCCAGCTCGGCTCGGCGGCCTGGCGATCGGAGATTGCCTTGCGCACATCGGCATAGCGCGCCTGTGCGTAGAGCTGCCACATGTTGTCCAACTGCGGATCTGTCGTCGGTCGTGCGGCCAGCGGATCGGCCGGAGGTGTCCAGTTGGGATAGAGCGCTCGAAGACGGGAGATTTCGGCCTGTAGACGGGCTGTATCGCCTCGGGCGGCAAAATAGCGGAGCGCGCTTTCATCGACCTGCGGAGCCGAGGCTGACGGCTGAGTGCCCGGCCTCGACTGCGCTTGTGCTGGCGGCTGCGTCTGAGACTGATTCGGGAACTGCTGCGAAATCTGCGCACTCGGCTCCGAAGCCGGGGCAGTCTGCTGTGATTGTGCAATTACCAGCGGCGGGCGTCCGGCGCGCTGATCGGCTGGCGCCACGGTCGGAGATTGCGACTGCAATCGGTTCGTGCGGTTCACGTCTGTGCCTGCATAAAACGAATCAGCCGCAGTCAACGAACCGGTGATCTCGTTGAAATCGACGTCAGACGCCTGTTTGTAAGCGATCAATGCCGCTGCGGCCATGCCGAAAGCAGCTAAAGAGATCAGCGAAAACCGCATTTGCACCCCGGTCCCTGTCCATCCAAATCATTTCGGCCCGTGCACACAAGCCCACATCTGACAGCAATTGGTTAAAGAATGAGGGCATATAGTTAACGAACAATTTAGATTTCGTAAGTAAATAAGAAATCATGAATACACAAAAGTGACTCGAACCGGCAGGCATTCCACAAATGGCTGCCCGGTGACCCTCGCAGAAAGCGGGCAATGAGTAATGCGTGTCTGCCCCAGGACTGGATTTTGATGACGGACGGACACTTTATGACTTTGCAGCCGGGATGGAGCGGTCGCCGTGCTGCTATCACGGCCTCCATAGGATTTGCCGCGCTCAGCCTCACCGGATGCGCCGGAAAGCCGATCCAATCCGAAGCCTTCATAAAGAGCGTTCCGCCGGAGCAGGCCATGGTCATGCCACCGCCAGGGGGACCCGCGGTCGTAAACATCATCGAACGACGTTTCAACAATGCCATCAGCCAGGACATCCATCTGGCGACCAACGCATCCACACCCGGACAGAACATGCTGAAGGTCCAGCTCTTTGGCACAGAGAGCGCCTACAGCCAGGCCGACAATAGTCTGGGCATGTCGTCGATCACCGAAGGACGCATCTCATCTGAAATGCGCCAGTCCCTGCCGCGTGTGGCGATGGCGAAATCACAGTTCTACGTTCAGAACGCCTATGGTCCATTCGGATATGCTTTCGGGCGCGGCAGAGGCTCCGATCTGTGCCTTTATGCCTGGCAACAAATCCGCACCCGCGACCAGGGCACGCCATTCGCCAACTACGGCGTGATCCAGATCCGCCTGCGAACCTGCGAGGCGAATGCCACCGAAGCAAAGCTCCTTTCGGTCATGTACAACTTTACGATCAACGCATCGGTCGATGCGCTCGGCTGGAACCCTTACGGTGCAAATCGCGAGTTCAATTCCGCGGTCGGCACCACCGGCGCACCGATCTATCCGCGTCCGGCCTCTGCCGAGCCGATGGTCCAGACGCTGCCGCCGCGGCAGACGACGTCCTATGCGCCGCGAGTTCAGGTACGTCGTGTCCAGCCGGCCGCTCAGCCTGTGGCGGCGCCGGTTGCACCGCCGCAGCTTGAGCCACGTGGTCCCCGCGTCCCTTCGCCTTTCGGCAACGGCTATTCATCTGCCACGGGACGATCTTCCGATGGTTATGCCGCGACGACGACGCCAAACGGCGCGACGGTACCGGCAACCCAAAGGGTGGCAGTTCCGTCTCCATCCTGCTCCATGGCAACCGACGGAGCAGACGTTGTCTGCCGCTGATCCTGTTGTCCGTCTTCGGCTCTCATCGAGGTAGTCCGCCATGAGGACACTATATTCAGCCGTTATCTGGGCCGTCGCCACGGTGATGATCATCCTTCTGGTGACCTTGCCGATCAATACGCGCACGCAGCTGATCGCAAGCATCCTGATCGTCACGGTCATGGCGATCATCAAGCTTCTGGATGTCGGTGGAAAATGGCGACTGGTGGCGCTTGCCTTCGGTACAGGGATGGTGCTGCGTTATGTCTACTGGCGCACGACAAGCACGCTGCCGCCGGTCAACCAGCTGGAAAACTTCATTCCCGGCATGCTTGTCTATCTGGCAGAAATGTACAGCGTGCTGATGCTGTCGCTCAGCCTGTTCGTCGTTGCCATGCCGCTGCCGCCGGCGCGGCCAAGCAGCAGATCGAGCAGCGACGAAAACCTGCCGACCGTCGATGTCTTCGTGCCAAGCTACAACGAGGACGAACAGCTTCTGGCCAATACTCTGGCCGCTGCCCGCAACATGGATTACCCGCCGGAAAAGCTGAGCGTCTGGCTGCTCGACGATGGCGGCACTGTGCAGAAGCGCAAGGCGAGCAATGTTGCCGACGCCCGTGCGGCCGAAGCCCGCCACGAAAAGCTGAAGCAGCTCTGTGTAGAGATGGGGGTGAACTACCTCACCCGCGAGCGCAACGAGCATGCCAAGGCCGGCAATCTCAATAACGGGCTTGCCCATTCGACCGGCGATCTTATTGCGGTCTTCGACGCCGACCATGCGCCGACGCGCGACTTCCTTCTGGAAACGGTGCATTATTTCGAGAGCGATCCGAAACTCTTCCTCGTCCAGACGCCGCACTTCTTCCTCAACCCGGACCCAGTCGAACGCAACCTCCAAACATTTGAAAAGATGCCGAGCGAGAACGAGATGTTCTACGGCATCATCCAGCGCGGCCTCGACAAATGGAATGCGGCCTTCTTCTGCGGCTCGGCTGCGGTCTTGAACCGCAAGGCGCTGGAAGTATCGAATGGCTTCTCTGGCGTCAGCATCACCGAGGATTGCGAAACGGCGCTCGACCTGCACGGCCTCGGCTGGAACAGCATCTATGTCGACCGCCCGCTGATTGCCGGACTGCAGCCGGCGACATTCGCCAGCTTCATCGGCCAGCGCTCGCGCTGGGCGCAGGGCATGATGCAGATCCTGCGCTTCCGTTTTCCGCCGCTCAAACGCGGCCTCTCGCTGGCGCAGCGTCTCTGCTACATGTCGTCGACGCTGTTCTGGCTGTTTCCCTTCCCGCGGACGATCTTCCTGTTCGCGCCGCTGTTCTACATCTTCTTCGATCTGGAAATCTTCACCTCGTCCGGCGGCGAATTCCTCGTCTATTCGCTAACCTATATGGCGGTGAACATGATGATGCAGAACTATCTCTACGGATCGTTCCGCTGGCCATGGATTTCCGAGCTCTACGAATATGTGCAGACGGTGCATCTGCTGCCGGCCGTCATCTCGGTCATGCTCAACCCGCGCAAGCCGACTTTCAAGGTCACGGCGAAGGATGAATCCGTTTCGGTGAGCCGCCTTTCGGAAGTCAGCCGGCCGTTCTTCGTGATCTTCTTCATCCTGATCGTCGCTTTCGCTATGAGCGTCTACAAGCTCTATAACGAGCCGTTCAAGGCGGACGTGACACTCGTCGTCGCCGGCTGGAACATGCTCAACATCATAATTGCCGGCTGCGCGCTCGGCGTCGTTTCCGAACGCGGCGAACGCCAGGCGTCACGTCGCGTCAAGATCAGCCGGCGGTGCGAATTCGGCATCGACGGAAAGTGGTATACGGCGACGATCAACAATGTCTCGGTGCATGGGGCCCAGCTCGAGGTCTACACGGAAGGCGCGACGGGCATTGCCAAAGATACGATCGGGCATATCCGCTTCCAGCCATTCAGCGACCTTCCGGTCAGCGAATTGCCGGTCGAAATCCGTAACTTCGACCGCACCGGCGACGTCACCTCCGTGGGCTGCCGTTACGTGCCGCAAAAGGCTCTCGATCACCGATTGATCGCCGACCTGATGTTCGCCAATTCCGCCCAATGGACCCAGTTCCAGACCGCTCGCCGGAACAATCCGGGCCTTTTACGCGGCACGTTGTGGTTCCTGTGGCTTTCCGTCTATCAGACGAGCCGCGGCCTTGGTTACCTGATGCGTGACCTCGGAAAGTCCCGCAGCGCAGAGAAAGGCTAGGAGATCGACATGAACAAGCTCATTGTCCTTGCCCTCGTTGCCTGCGCCGCCACTCCGGTTTGCGCCCAACAGGGCGCAACGCCTTTTGACATGGGTTCGGAGCGTCGCGACCGCGGCATTCAGGAGACGCCGCCGCCCGCACCGACGCCTGTGCCCGTCAATCCCGTGCCGATTGCTCCTGGCCAGCCGGCACCAACAAGCCAGGCTCCATCGCCTGCCATTACGCCGCCGATCGCAAGGCCTGCCACTCCGCCCGCACAACAGACGGCACCCGCGCAGTGGAGCGCCCAGCCGCCGTCACCCGCACTATCTGCGGCGCCTGCACAGACGGTGTCCGCAGCTGGTTCGGCCGATCAGGCACGCCGTTATGTTCTTCCGTTTACGGACATGCGGCTGAATGGAGAAATCGAACAGCGATCCTGGTCCGTCTACCTGACGGCCGATCAGGCAGGACGCGCAGCAAAACTGCATCTTGCCTATCAGAACTCGATCTTTGTCGCGCCCGAAACATCGAAACTGACGATCACGATCAATGACGTGGTCGTTGCCGCAGAGACGATTGCCTCGGCCGAACAGCCCGCCGAACGGGCCTTCGAGATCCCGGCCGGATTGCTGAAGGCGGGTGGCAACATGGTCCGCTTCGGTACCAGCCAGCGCCATCGCACCGACTGCACGATCGAATCCACGTATGAATTATGGACCGATATCGATCCATCCAAGACTTACCTGTCGTTCGACGGCACCAACGACAGGCGCCTAGGCACTCTGGACGACCTGAGGGCGATCGGCGTGGACGGCAAGGGCAATACCCGCTTCCGCATCATTGCTCCGGCCCTCGACCAGCTCGGCGCCACCGACACACTGATGCGGCTGAGCCAGGCGCTTGCACTCATCGCCGGCATGCCCAACCAGTCGTTCACCTTCAGCAGGCAGGCGGATGGTGACATCCAGCCCGGCGAAGTTGCCGTCTTCATCGGCACGACCGATGAGCTCAGGACCGTTCTTCCAGGACTTTCCGCTTCTAACAGCAACTCGGCGGCGGCAAGCTTCGTCGATTATCCGCGGAGCAAGGGCGTTTCCTCGCTCGTATTGTCCGGCCCAACCTGGTCTTCCATCGACGGACTTGTCGAAAGTTTCGTGGCGTCGCTCGACAACCGCTCGACGCAACGGCGCGAAACGCTTTCAACTGAAAGCTGGCGCGGCATGGATACGCCGCTGCTGTTCTCCGACAAGGTACTCGACTTCTCCGCCCTTGGGGTCAACAGCCAGGAGTTTACCGGCCGCCTCTTCAGAACCAGCTTCACGATCGGCGTTCCCGCGGATTTCTACGCAAATGCCTATGGCGAGGCTCGTATCCTGCTGGATGCGGCGTATACGCCTGACGTTCTGCCGGGCAGCCATCTAGACATCTTCGTCAACGGAAACATCGCCTCCACCGTTCCGATCACATCTGCGGGCGGTGCGATCCTACGGCATCTTCCGATCAAGCTGACGCTTCGACACTTCCGGCCCGGCGTCAATACGATCACTGTCGAAGCCGCACTGCGGACTGCTTCTGATGGATCCTGCGCGCCAGGCGCGAGCAGCGAGGAAAAACCGCGTTTTGCGATATTTGGTACTTCGCAATTCCACATGCCGGATTTTGCCCGGATCGCCCAGGTTCCCAACGTCGCCGCGACTGCAGGTATCGGCTTTCCGTATTTCCTCGGACAGGACCCGGTGTCCCTGTTCCTCGGCCGGATCGATGAACATACGCTTTCGGCCGCAGCAACCTTCGCCGGCAAGATATCCAACGCATCACATCGGGTTATACCACTCAACGTGACGATCTCGGCAGCACGGATGGCCGAGCGCAACGCGATCTTTGTCGGCGGTATCTCCGAGATGCCGCTCAACGTCCTGTCCCAGCTGAAAATCGACCAGGACAGCCGCAACAGCTGGAGCCCCGATATCGCTCCGCAGACGGTTACGCCCTCCAGTATCAGCCTGCAGGACTGGCAGCAGCGCGCCGATGGCAACTTCTTCAGCCGCCAGTTCGAAGAGTTGAGCCAGTGGGCCAAGGACAATTACGATCTGTCGCTTTCCGCCTTGCGTTTTGCGCCGCCCACCGACCAGCTCTACAAACCACCGAAATCCGCCCATCTTCTGGTTGCGCAGGAAAGCGACCCGACGGGTCAAGGGACCTGGACGGCGGTGCTTGCGCCGGACAGCGCCCAGCTGGACGAGGGCATGCGGGAAATTTCCAGCCGCGAGGCGTGGGAAAAGATGAGCGGGCGCATTGCAATCTACAGCGGTAAGACAGACGTGATGGGAAGCGTTCCAGTCAGCTGGTTCCGCTTCATGCCAACGCAGGATCTTAGCTTCAGCAATGCAAGGCTGATCACCGCAAACTGGTTGTCGGACAACATCATGTCCTATGCCCTGCTTCTGGCAGCAGGCAGCGTACTGCTCGGACTTGCGACCGGCGGATTGCTCAGTCTGCTCGGCCGTCGCTAAACCCGTCAGCCGGGAAAGCGCTTGCTGAGATAAGCCGAGCCCTCAAGTCCGAAGCGCCATGGATTGTCGACCGCCCTCGAAATCCCGATCCGCGGGCCGGTCACAACGCGTGCCGGCTCGCTCGGAACCCTCAGGTCGAACGGATGTGCGAACAGGGATTTTCCGTCATGATCAATGGTTATCCCAAGCGCCTGACAGAGCCGACCCGGGCCTGAACACAGCAGCAGAGGATCGTCCAGGCGACGGCGCACCTGCATTGCCGCAAGACCATAAAGCGGCTGGACGGCGCGAATGAGAACTGCACTACCGGGCCTGCAGACGAAATTCAGGCACCAATGAATACCGTAGGATCGATATACATAGGCATGGCCGGCCGGACCGAACATGCTTCCATTACGGTCGCTTCGGCCGCGAAAACTGTGCGATGCGGGGTCATCGGGCAGATAGGCCTCCGTCTCCACAATAATACCGCCAGATCCGGCGACATCGAGTTCCACACCGATCAATTCCGCAGCAACGATCGTCGCTTCACGTTCGAAGAAATCCTGCTTCATCTGCCCTGCTATCCGACCAAGGGATGCACACACCTGACACGTTGAAGACCTGCTCCCCTGGAATTATCCGATCAGATCAGCAATAGCCAAACCATCTCTTACATTCGGAACCTCCAGATGCACGATCTTGATCTATCTCCGGATTTTTATGTCGAATGGCCGGCGGACAATGACTTCAGTTCGGGTAGAATCTACCACATTGGAAGAAATAATGCTGGCGGCTCGCTTTCGACACCCGTTGCTCGCTTTTTCATCACGAGCGCAAAAATTCCAGCCGAAGGCTTTTTTCCTCATCAGCGGCTCGATTGCTTCATATCCAACACCAAGTTGGTTTTGAAGCCTGAGCAGTTGGCAAGAGATTTGTTCCGAGTCTTTAAAAGTCGGGAGTTGATTGGGGAACCAACATGGCTGAGCTGGCATGTCGCCGAAGAGCAAGGCGGAGCACCTTTCGGCGAAGTCTTCGACTTCGATTGAAGTCGCGCGTGCGGCAACCACAATCGTCATCTCGCATCATGCCTTGTCGCGCACAAACCTATACCAATGGTGTGTGGCCGGCACACCGCTTACAATCATCCGCCCTTCGAACAAGATTGTGCTCAGAGCCGATGTTTACTTTCTGCTAACACCATATTTGTTTCTCGCTTTCCTATCGGGGAGAAAAGCACACTTATTAGACTTATCTAAAAAGCAATCGTTGGGGCGAAGCAAGGGATGGGAAGTTCCAAAATGCCGGCAGCATACGAGCCGATCGAGCCCGAAGAACTCGAACGGCTTCAGACCATTTTCGAGACGGCGCGCTATATCGCCTGCATGTCGCGTCATGATCCTGCAGCCGAACGGCTGGCAGCCATGACGATCCGGTTCTATCAGCTAGGCATTCGCGATGACGATGCTCTCATCCACACGATCGTCAAGACCAACAGGGCATTGCGGCCATCCGGGCGTGAACAGGTTGCGGATTTGGCCTGACACACAAAGCCGCTCAAGGCTCGGTCTCGATCAACAGAGAGATGATGGACTGACGTGTAGTCTCCACGATTAGAGCCTGTCGCTATCCTCGCACTTTAGATTTCTGTCTCATCGAATGTTTTTTGTCCGGCAGACTTTAGCATTCATCTATCTCCAGCACCTCCGAAACAACCTCGAAAATCTCGGTCTGCGGCGTCACAAGAACGATCGCGCGGATGTCGTGAGAAAACTCGAGGCCAGTATGTTGCCGGCGCAGAGCAGACATGCAGCTACGCGCAATTGCGTCGCCGCGATCGGCACTTTCGATTGCAAAGCGATAAATCGGCAGCGCCTGTTGAGAAGAGTTCAGATCTGCGCCTGCATCACTGTAGAGCGTAACGACATATAGTATTGACATTTTCCCCTCCTCCCAAAGGGTATCGTCATTTTACTTATAGTTGCATATACTCAGATTATTCGCGCTGAGAAATGTCAAGTCACCACAAGGGTGGTGTTGTCAGGCTCTCCGAGCCGTGCCGTGAACCATCGCTCCACTCCACCAAGCGAAATGTCATCGTCTTGTATCATTCTCGCGCGAGACATGGACAAGCGCGGTTGTTTACCGCAAGCGTTCATCCTATCTCCTCATTATGGAACAACGGCCGCCCGGAATATTGTAAGTCCGGGCGATGCAATCATGGAAAAAGCGCATGACCGAGCTGAAACTTCTGGCTCTCGATACGGATGATCTGGATGTGATATCCGCCCATATGCAGGATGCGGTTTTCAAAGTGGGCGATTTGTACTGGTCCGCCTCGGAGAATGCGTTTTCGCTTGCCGCGAACCGGTTCGACTGGGCTGCCGCCGAAGGCAAGCGCAAGGGTTTCGAGCGCCATCGCGCCGCCCTCGTCCTCAAGCGCGTCGAGGCCGTGCGCTCCAACGGCATCAACCGCGCCCGCAAGGAGGACGTGATGTCGCTTCTGGCAATCCGCTTTACCCAGAAAGGCGATGGTCCCGACGGCACGGTCGAACTGGTGCTTTCCGGTAATGCCGCGATCGAATTGGATGTCGAATGCATCGAAGTCGCACTTGCGGATATCGGCGGCGCGTGGGAAACCCCAACAAGGCCGCGCCATCCCTGACCAATGTGGGTGTGTCCGGCCCGATGATGGCAGGACATAAGAAGGACGACCCGCGTGGCACTCTGGCTTGAACAGACATCCGACGATTTCGAAGCGCAGTTCAAGGCGTTTCTGTCGACCAAACGCGAGGTCTCGGAAGACGTCAATGCCGTGGTCAAGGCCATCATCGACGACGTACGCGCCCGCGGTGATGCGGCACTTATTCATTATTCCGCCCGTTTCGACGGCGTGGATCTGGCGAAGGACGGTATCCGCATCTCGGAGGCTGAAGTTGATGCTGCGATCGCTCAAACGGATGCCGCCGTCATCGATGCGCTGAAGCTCGCAGCCGAGCGTATCGAAAAACACCACGCCCGCCAGATGCCGAAGGACGACATCTACGAGGATGCGATCGGCGTCGGTCTCGGGTCTCGCTGGACGGCGATCGAGGCGGTCGGTCTCTACGTGCCGGGCGGTACGGCAAGCTATCCGAGTTCGGTGCTGATGAATGCCGTGCCGGCCAAAGTTGCCGGCGTCCCGCGCCTCGTGATGGTCGTGCCCGCCGGCGGCGGCAAGATCAATCCCGCGGTTCTGGCTGCAGCCCGGATCGCCGGCGTTACCGAAATCTACCGCGTCGGCGGCGCTCAGGCAGTGGCCGCCCTTGCCTATGGCACCGATACAATCGCGCCGGTCGCAAAAATCGTCGGCCCCGGCAATGCCTATGTGGCCGCTGCCAAGCGCCAGGTTTTCGGCACGGTCGGCATCGACATGATCGCCGGCCCTTCGGAAGTTCTGGTGATCGCCGACAAGGACAACGATCCGGACTGGATCGCCGCCGATCTTCTCGCCCAGGCCGAGCACGATGCAGGCGCGCAGTCGATCCTGATGACCGACGACGCAGACTTCGGCAAAGCGGTGGAAACCGCCGTCGAACGGCAGCTGAAGACACTGTCGCGCACGGACATCGCCACCGCCAGCTGGCGCGATTTCGGCGCCGTCATCCTCGTCGAGAATTTCGAAAGCGCGCTGCCGCTTGCCAATCGCATCGCCGCCGAACATCTGGAGCTCGCGGTTGCCGATCCGGATGCGCTGATGCCCGGTATCGTCAATGCAGGCGCGATCTTCATCGGCCGCCATACGCCGGAAGTGATCGGCGATTATGTCGGCGGATCGAACCATGTTCTGCCGACGGCGCGTTCGGCGCGCTTCTCGTCCGGCCTCGGCGTGCTCGATTTCGTCAAGCGCTCATCAATCCTGCGTCTGGGCGCAGAACAGCTCAGGCAGCTTGCGCCAGCGGCGATCACGCTCGCCAAATCCGAAGGGCTGGACGGGCATGCCCGTTCCGTCTCCATTCGCCTCAACCCCGGAGATTGACGGATGGGCCAGGGGGAGTTTCGTCTTTGCGATGTCGTTCTGGACGACTCGATCGGGCGTTCCACCCCCGACGTGGAACATGAGCGCGCGGTCGCGATCTTCGATCTGGTCGAGGAAAACTCGTTTACCCCGCTTGGCCATGCGGGCGGGCCCTACAAGCTTCGGCTTTCACTGGTCAATGCTCGGCTGGTGCTGACGATCACGACGGAGACGGATCAGGATGTCGCCACCCACATCCTGTCGCTGACGCCGTTCCGCCGGATCATCAAGGACTATTTCATGGTCTGCGAGAGCTATTACGAGGCGATCAAGACCGCCACGCCATCCCGGATCGAAGCGATCGACATGGGCCGCCGCGGTATTCACAACGAAGGTTCGCAAACCCTGATGGACCGGCTGGACGGCAAGATCGGCGTCGATTTCGACACCGCACGGCGGCTATTCACGCTCGTCTGTGTTCTCTACTGGCGTGGCTGAGATGACCGCCGACGCACCGAACCGGAAACAGGAAATCGGCATTCCGACGGCGATCCTGTTCATGTGCGGGCAGAATTCGATCCGCTCGCCGATGGCCGAAGCCATTGCGAAAAGCCTGCTGCAACCCGATATATATATACAGTCGGCCGGTGTACGTTCCGGCGAGCCTGATCCCTTTGTCGATGTCGTTCTGGAAGAAGTGGGGCTTTCGCTCAACCACAAGCGTCCGCACAGGCCGCGCACACTTGAGGAGATCGAAGACGACTTCTTCGATCTGATCGTCACGCTTGCCCCGGAAGCGCATCACACAGCGCTGGAACTGACCCGTTCGCATGCCGTGGATGTGGTCTACTGGCCGACCATGGATCCGACGGTGGTGACGGGCACGCGCGAGCAGCGGCTGGATGCCTATCGCCAGGTGCGGGACCATCTGTGGAAGCTGATCGACAAGCGAATGAAACCCATCAGGCGCGCACCGCCGGCAAGCGGCTGAACGGCGAAATTGTGCATGTAAAAGAATAGCTATTAGGCGTGGTTCACAAACCGGACGCGATTGTGTAGTTTCCGCGCAAATTTCGAGGCGGCGGACGAAGATTCCTGCCTGCCCGACCTTAGACAGAAAGAAAACCGATAAAATGGCTAAAGAAGAAGTCCTTGAATTTCCGGGCGTTGTCACGGAACTGCTGCCGAATGCGACTTTTCGGGTGAAGCTCGAAAACGAGCATGAAATCATTGCCCATACGGCTGGCCGCATGCGCAAGAACCGTATCCGTGTTCTCGCCGGCGACAAGGTTCTGGTCGAAATGACCCCTTACGACCTGACCAAGGGCCGTATTACCTATCGCTTCAAGTAAGTTTTTCGGCGGGATAAGGCCTGAAATGGCGCTTGAGCAAAAGCTGATATTGGCATCGGGTTCGCCGCGCCGTCTGGATCTTCTCAACCAGATCGGCATCGAGCCTGCCCGGCTGATGCCGATGGATATCGATGAGACGCCGAAGCGTGCCGAGCATCCCCGCTCGCTCGCTCGTCGGCTGTCGAGCGAAAAGGCCGAGGCCGCCTATCGCGCCATCAAGGACGACCCAACCTTGCGGCACAGCTATATCCTGTCGGCCGATACGGTCGTTGCCGTCGGCCGCCGTATCCTCGAAAAGACCGAATATACGGAAGAAGCGTTTTCCGCGCTGCATCTTCTGTCGGGCCGCGGCCACTGGGTTTATACCGGCATCTGCCTCGTCACCCCCGGCGGACAGTTCCGTCAGAAGGTGGTCGAAACGAAAGTGCGCTTCAAGCGGCTTTCGACCCGCGAGATCGACAATTACATCGCATCGGGCCAATGGCGCGGCAAGGCAGGCGCCTATGCCATCCAGGGCATAGCCGGCGCATTCGTGCAGAAGCTTTCCGGCTCCTATACTAACGTTGTCGGGCTGCCGCTCTACGACGTGACGACGTTGCTTGCCGGCGAAGGGTTCGATGTGGCACAGGGCTGGCCTGAAGCCTGATTTCGAGCTCTGCTGGCGCTCAACGCAATTCTGTCTCCGCCGCACACTGATTTCACGAGCCGGGGATTTGACGAAAAAGGAGTTGCTCTCATGACATCCGAACCGATCAAGACGGGCGGCAAGGTCGAGCCGCTCAGGAAAGGTCGCCCCTGCCCGGAATGCGGCAAGCCCTCCTCCCGCGAGGACTATCCCTTCTGCTCCGAACGCTGCCGCACGCTCGACCTGTCGCGCTGGCTGAAAGGCTCCTACGCCATTCCGGTGGCAGACGACGAACGCAAGGCGGATGACGATCTGGACGGACGCGAATAATCGCTCGTAGTTAAGGCCAGGAACGTCTGCTGCATTGCTTGCCCTCAAACGTCTACCTATGCCACCCGCGCCCCTGCCCCGCGACAGCGGCGTCTGTTTTTCCTGAGCCTTTCGCCTTCGATCGCCGACTGGCTTCAGCGCCTGCCGCTATCGCGTGATCCGCCTTTCCAAGACCGGCAGAAGCTTGCCCTGCGGACGACGAAACGCATCGCCGCCATTCGGACGCGCTCACCACACTTTGGCGTCTTGTTTGCGTACCCGTCCCCCAAAACCAGCGGCCACTTTCGGGAGATACACTCCCCGCAGACCGTGCCATCCCGGCAGGATTTGGCAATTATCCACAACAGCCGCCGCCTCCGACCTCCACACGCCACCCTTTTCCGACTGATTCTGCAGGGAAATTCGGAATTTTCGCAAACCTGTCAAAAAAGTCGTTCGGGGTGCTGGACATGGCCGAACAAGATGTTATAACCCCGCTCGCTCCCGGGGATTACATCCTCCGGACGGTCCCAAACGACCGGCAGGCTTCACATAAGCCTAGGATGCCCGGATAGCTCAGTTGGTAGAGCAGCGGATTGAAAATCCGCGTGTCGGTGGTTCAAATCCGCCTCCGGGCACCATTATCTAGTGAAACGCCTTAATCTGTCAAAGTCCATTTAATGGATGCGTTGCGTCCGTGAGGGACAAGGCAGTTCCGTAACGGTCAGCCTCTCGGGCCTGTGAAAACTCATCTTCAAGTCGGAAACAAATTGAGCGCAGACACTGCGCAACCGGAAGACTTCAAAAATTTCGCGCGAAGACCGCCACTCAGCAGGCACCAGTCAACCCATTGTAATTGCGCATGACAGCGACTTTATCATCGATTTTTCCTACAAAACATCTGAGATACTCGCGGAAGATCAAGCCTAAAGACAAGCTAGTCTCCGACGGCACTGTGCCAGGCCTTTACCTCGTCCCCACCGAGACGTCGGCCGGCACCGGAAAATGGATCGTGCGTTTCGTTTCACCGGCGACCGGCAAGCGCAGAGAGATGGGACTGCCCAGCGATCCGACCACTTCAATCCCGACGCCCGCCTCAAAGCCATGGAAGGGCGTGGAGCGATCAACGGCGGAAAAGAACCCGCTCGACCTACCGCGAGCACCTGAGCGCGAAATAGCACGCCTGGCTTCGGTGCCGACCTTTGAGGCCGCCGCCCGCCAGCATCATGCCGACAAGGCAGAAGATTTTCGCAATACCAAGCACACGGAATAATGGATGACGTCGCTCGAGCAGCACGTCTTTCCGAAAATCGACAAGCGCCTGGTCAACGACCTCACCCCTGCCGAATTCGCCGCGCGCCTCAAGCCGATCTGACTCAAGAAGGCGGAAACGGCCGCCCGCATAAAGCAGCGCTGCGATGCCGAAATGAACTGGGTGGCGGCAAACGGGTTCATTCTTGCGAACCCCGTAACCATCGTGGACAAGATATTGCCGAAACAACCCTGCAAGCGCGAGCGTGTCGAACATCAACCGGCGATGCCCTGACGAGAGCTGCCGGCATTCATGTCAATGCTGCAAGAGGGAGAGACCGTTTCGAGGCTGATGCTGGAACTTCTGATCCTCGCCGCTTGCCGCTCGGGCGAGCTGCGCCATATGCAAAGGGACGAGATCGATTTCTCCAACGCCATCTGGACCATTCCCGCCGCCCGCATAAAGGGCAAGGTCCTGCATCGCGTTCCGCTCGGCCCAAAGGGCAATCGAAATCCTGGAGAAACAGCTCGACAAGTCAGAGACCGGCGAAGGCCTGGTTTTCCCATCGCACTCACGCAAGCTGATGACCGACATGGTGTTGACTAAGTTCCTGCGCGACAAGAAGATCGAAAGTGACACCCCCGGCGCCTCGCCACCGCCCACGGCTTCCGCGGCTGGGCCTCGAAGAGCGGCTATCCGCGGGATCCGGTAGAGCGGGCGTTGGCGCACACGATCAAGAACGCAGTAGAGGCAGCATATCATCGGACGGATTTGCTGGAGCAGAGGAGAGCGATGATGCTGGAGTGGGAGAGGTATTGGTGTGGATGGTTGGAAGGAGACATGCCATCAAGCCGAGGGGGTTGACCATGATCTTGGATCTGCTTCAGCAGTCTCACAGTGTCAGCTGGCCCCAGAGAAAACTGGCATCAACAGCAACACGGCGGGCAAGCACCTAAAGCGGGACCTTAAGGTACTGCCTTATGGTCCCAGAAAGCGGCGCGCGATGGTCCTGGAGCTTTCGCTGCTCACCAGCAAGATCGAGCGAGGTCAGCTTAGGCCGCAATTTCGATCAGGCGCAGCGACCGTGCGCGGCAATTGATGACACGCCAGTCTCAGAGGGGCATGCGTATTCGACCTTGACAAAGTAGGGAACTAAACGACGCCTTGTCGTTCTATTAGATGGGCCGAATAGGGACATACCCCTACCCCAATCGTTGCCACTCGCGCGCTGGCGGCGGCTATGCTGTGATACTGTTGGTAGGCAGCGGTAGATGCTGTCCGTCGCGCTGCACCATTCGTGTGGACGATAGGATTGCGAATGGTGGTTCGGTTTACCTTGGCCCCGTAATCGCCTAATGGATTTGCGTTAGTTCGTGATTGAGAAACGCCTCATTGAGAATTTTGCGGCGTGTAGGCGATATTGATGCTAGTCAGCTGTTTTTCGAGGGCATTGGGGAGCTATTAAGAAAGTCGACGCTTGCATGAAGGGAGTCACTAAGGGGCCGCGTGCGCTTCGAGTTCGGGAACTAGAGGAGTTGGATCGGCAGGTGCCGACTGTCGATCAATTCGAGAAAGTTCCGTTGAAAAAGGCGGTAAGGATAAGGTGTGCCGCCGTACGAACGATCGGAAGTCGAGTGGTAAGTGACCGAAATTCTGTTTACTTCGCGAACACAAGCTACTAGCGGGGACCGGAAAGACCTGTTGGAAATCTAAGCCAACTTGCATATTTTTAGCCTTGAACTGAAAGAGATACACTTCAATGAGAGCAAATGAACTGATCTCATCCCTCGAAGGCGCAAGCGGTCCCAATCGTTTCATCGACACGCAAATGGCCATACTCATAGGCTTTAAGAAGTTTAGACCGGTGCCGGATAGCAATGCCGTGTGGCATTCGCCGGATGGGATTGTAACGAATATTCCCCACTTCACCAGATCCATTCATGAAGCAAAACTGTTTGCGGAAATGGTACTGCCAGGACATGTCGGCGCGGTGACTTGGGGGCGTGAACCAACAGCCCAAATCAACAACAGCGGCATATGCGAGGGCGCCACTTCACCGATTGCTTTGTGCAGAGCCGCCTTGCTCGCCGGGTTGCAGGCTAGAGCGATTCGATGATAGTAAAACAGCCATCCAAAAAGGGGCGACCAGATGTCTGAAGCTGCGCTCTTGAGGGAGCTTGAAGATGGTGGGCCGCCTAGCCGAAGGTTGGATACAGCCATCGGCCTAGTCGGTGGCTTTCGCCCGATCGGGAATTACGACGACGTAACCTTAGCGGACTGGCGCGATCCAATAAATGGGGAAGCAGGTCCCCTACCTCTTTTTACATCGGTCATAGACCACGCCATTTTGTTTGCGCGCTGTGTAGCTGCCCCGGCGAACGGCGGCTGTAGCTGGGAAAATGGACGGGGGTCAGCGATCTTAAACGAGAGATCACCGGCGCAATCAGTAAATCCTGCATTAGCAATTTGTATCGCTGCTATGCGAGCAAGAACCCTGAAAAATAATAGCCTGGGGGCAGTCTAGTGGTTAGTTTCAATGACCGATTTAGCGAAATCATTTCAAAAAAAGCTTCTGAAATTCTGTTAGACAGGAAGCATGTGGAAACGTCGGTCAAAAAGGAGGCTGCTGCGATTGTTTCCGGGCGCGTAGCCCGGCGTTTTTTTGATGACGTGTATACTCTCACATACTTAGAGACGGCGCTCACCGACAGGCCCTTCTTGAACATCGGGCCTGGCTCTTTCAGGCACCCGAATTGGCGGACCGCAGACAAGAAATACGGTGGCTCAAACGAGGCCTGGACGGAAATGCGTCGAGGAATAATGCAGGATCCCGTCGACTACTATTGGGATGCCTACTCTGGCGAAAGGCTGTCTGAAAAAGATAACTTTTTCAAAGTTATCTACAGTAGCCACGTGATCGAGCATCTTTTTCCAACCGACCTCGCATTCTTTTTAAGCGAGACCTTGCGGCTTCTAGAGCCCGGTGGCGTTTTGCGCATCGTGTGTCCCGACGCAGAACAGATCGGAAGGGCATACAAAAGCCGCGACTGGGGTTTCTTTATGCACTATCTAATCGCGAAAACTGGGCGCTATACAAAACCTCTCTCCTCGATCTCAGACGAGGCCTTAGAAGAGATCGCCGCGGATTTCGTTATTGAGTGGGTAAGTCTGTTGACCCACAAAGACAACCCTAAACATTTTAACAAACAAGAATGTGCCGAATTTCTCCAACAACATGAATCAATCTTTGACGCCTTCGATGAGGCCGTATCTTTGTCATCTCGCGAATTGAATAAGTCTGTTGGCGGTCATGTGAACTGGTTCAGCACAGAGAAAATTACCAAACAGCTTGAGAGCGCAGGATTTTCGCAAGTAAACGTCAGCGGCTACCTTAAAAGCTCAGTGCCGATACTCAGAGACATTCGATACTTCGATCGCACGGACCCTGAGATGTCAATTTACGTTGAAGCGGTAAAGTGAAATCAGGAGATTTATAATTGAAAAGGCCGACTCTCAATGCCTGACTATGCTAAGATCTACGACGATGTATTCACGCGGGTAAAGGGATATCGGAGCCCTCTCGGATCGCCGGGATTAAGAACCGCGCTCAGAAACGCTGATTTGATCCGGGCATGCGGGAGCCGAACACTCGATGTCGGATGCGGATTCGGTTATGTTGTCGAGGCACTTAGAAATCCGCCATTCAAGAAGTCGTCGCAAGGTTGCGATATCAGTAAGGTGGCATGCGACGAAGCGAACGCCAGGTTGGGAATAGATACCGTCCATCTCATACAGGACGGCGCTCTTCCATTTGATGACACTTGCATGGATCTCGTCACCTGTTTTGACGTCATGGAGCACCTCGATGGACCGGACATCATACATTTGAAAGATGAAATCTTGCGTGTAACAAATCCGGGAGGCCTCATCATTCTCAATGTCAGCCTGCGACCTTCATCGAGCAAGGATCTCAATGGAGAAAGTTTACATCGGACAGTGAGGCCGCCCCAATGGTGGGACGACATTTTCTCCTTTGACCGATATGAGGTAGACCGGTCCGACCAAGAGATGACGGGCTTTTTGACTAGGTGACGCAGACAAGGCCCAGATTTTTTCAACAATAGCGATATCAGATCTACTGACTTTGAGGCTCAATCCTCAAGGCATGCAGGACCATTCAGGGCTGAGCAAATGCACGTTTTAATTTGGTGCCCCCCTTGGGCCGGACAGGGTGGCGATCTCTTTTTCGCCTTTAACGCTTTTAGCAAACACCTACTGGTGCAATCAGCCTTACTTCGCGCGCAAGGCTGGCAGGTGACGGTAGTCTATCCTTCAAGCTACAAGTTGAAGTTGTCTGACCAACTTAGCGCTTTCGATACCGTAGAACTGAATTCCATAATGGCGATGGACCTAGTTCGCGGCTGGCACGACCCTTCCGCCCAATTGTATACCGATCCTACGTCTGAGTTGACGACATCGATTGTAAGGTGGCTAGAGCCGCAGCTCCCAAATTCTGTCGATTACGTACTTCTTTGGGAAACGCCTGTACCTTTTCTCCGCGAAATTTATCCAGAGGCAACGATCATAAGTCAGATGCCCGGTGCATTCAGCCGCGCCCCTTATCCGCAAACGACTGTATTCGATCCTTGCGGACTCTACCGAGACAGCTTAGCGAGCCGGGGGGCATCTGATATAATTGCCTCGCAACCGACATCCGCATTGGTGAGTTCCTTTAAGACCGAAGTCCGAAGGATATTCCGGACGTTTCCATACAAGGATCGCAGCACTCTCATCAGCGGCAGAAAAATCGATCGTTTGGCACTGCTTCCGTTGCAGATATCGGACCACTACGCTTTCAAAGCAGAGACGCAGTTCTCATCTCAAGCGGAACTTTGCTCGTCGGCGATGAAAGCGATGGGCCAAGGCACTGGTCTTTTCGTAACGGAGTACGTGTCTAAGCTCTACAAAGATCAGGTTATGACACCTGACTTTGTGGCATTCCTGCAGCGACAGACACCAAATTTGATTTTTGATCCGGCGACGAGTGAGTTGCCATCGGTATCTCAACATATTCTTCAAAGCGTTGACGAAGTCGTCACCGCAACGTCTGGCTTGTGCTTTCAGGCAATGGCATGGGGTCTGCCGGTAAGTATTATAGGTGAAACTCATCTATTGCCCTTTGACAAGAAATTCGTCAATACCGACGAAAAACGCGATAGAGTGCTAAGCTTTCTATTAACGCGCCAACAGCCATTAAACCGCTCAATCGTGTCGGACGGAAAGTTTCTCTCCCATCTACTGGAGGAAGTGAAGAGTCGGCGCCAGCGACCGCTATTGGAGCGAATGCCGGACTTTGAATCCCTTGATCGAGAATACGCTACGAAAGTGATGCAATCATTCCGCTCTCAGGAAACGGAGCGAACCTTTATTAACCTAGGCAAAATCAAGCGCCCACCTTCGAAGGCTGTAGAGTTCCGGGAGCTACTTCGCTCTGCGAAGCCGAAGGTTATATCTTTCGACTTATTTGATACTTTAGTTGCTCGCGGCTTCGAACAACCGGCCGATCTGTACGCGTATCTCGAATTAGATCTGCGCGCATCAGCTCATGGCGCGCCATTCAATTTTGCGGAAAAGCGCCTGTCTGCCGAGATCATGGCCCGAAAAAAAGCGACTAAAGAAGAGGTTACTCTCGACGACATCTATAGGGAGTTTGCAACCTCGGAAGGATTAAGCTTCGAGGAAGTTCTTGCATTCAGGGATCGTGAACTCGAAGTAGAGATCCTTTCTTGCTGCCCTCGGCCTTTGGGTCGAGATCTTTATGCTGTCGCGAAAGAGCGCAACGCGACAATTTGCATTACGAGCGATATGTACCTTCCTCGCACAGCGATAGACGCCATACTGAGAAACAATGGCTATCGTGACATCGATAAAGTCTACCTATCGAGCGAAGTAGGCCTGACAAAAAAGTCCGGAGGCCTATTTGGCCATATAGCATCCCATAGCGGGGTCGAAACGAGTGAGATTGTGCATGTCGGTGACAACGAGCGAACTGATGTCAGGCCAGCTAAGGCAGCAGGCGTTACACCGTTGCACGTCCCGAGACCAATTGAAAAACTATGGAAACATCAGGCTTTTTCGGCATGCTTCCCTAAAAGAACGCCGATTTCCAGTCTTGGGCGCAGCTTAACTACCGCTGCTATTGCTCGAACGCTATTCGATGATCTGATGCCGACTGATGACAGTATATCTGGCGGCGATCCATGGAAGCTTGGTTATGCTGCAGTAGGACCCTTGGTTTACGGGTTCATTTCCTGGCTGAGAACTTCAGCAGTGGAACACAACATCACTGCTCTGCACTTTCTTTCACGCGAAGGAAAGATTTTCAAAGACGTCTTTGATCGAATGGAGCAAACGTCCCCAACTGGAATTCGAACGAACTACCTTTGGGGCTCGCGCCGTGCGATCCGCGTCGCGCAGATGAAGTCGCTGACCGACATCATCGAGCTTGGAAATCAAACGATTGATCGGAGCGCAACGGTTGGGACTTTGCTAACCAACCGGTTCGGCCTAGACGTATCCAAAATACCCATGAATAAAATTAAGGACAGCGGCTACAAATCGATCAACGATGAAGTAACGAACAGCCTCGAAGGCAAGGTAAAACTTGCAGAGTTGCTGACTTCCCTCAAAGCTGAGATTTTGTCAGTAAGCATGGCCGAAGGAGAGGCGTATTCAGATTACCTAGCTTCGTTGGGCCTTTTCACCGAGGAAAATGTAGCTGTCGTTGATGTGGGCTGGAATGCAAACATGCAAGGCAGTCTCGGACAGATTCTTGGTAGGCCAATATCAGGATACTATCTAGCCACGCTTTTTGCAGCTAACCGATGGAAAGCTGCAGGCCACAAGATCCATGGGTACCACCAAGAGAGCGCTACGGTTACAACAAACGACGCTATACTAAGCAATCGCATCATTTTAGAGAACCTTCTCTGCGATATCACGCCAACAATTCTTGGTGTTACAGGTAACAGCCACTCTGGCTACCGTGCAAAATACGCAGGGATTACTCCCCCGCAGCGGATGCAACTTATAAGATCGGTGCACGACGGTGCCAAGGCTTTCGCGGACGATTTGTGCCGTACACTAGGTGCGCAAGTCGGGGCTGTTGAAGTCAGACCAGACATCTCCCTCGCCGTGATGCAATCTTTTTTGTCGAATCCAGCACCGGCAGACGCAAAGCTGCTTGCAGGGCATGAACTAGAAGATTCGTTCAGTGGAGCACAGGCAAGGTATCTCTTAGCGCCCTTTAAAAATGGACGTCCGACAAGCTCCTCTTACTGGCAACAAGGCGAATTATCCCTTTTGGGCCGCAGCATCCAGCCAGGAATCAATACCGCGGGTCTCAATCCGAAGAAGTTAAGCCCCAGAGAAAAGCTACTAATGCCATTCGTCCGACCATTTGTTAGGAAACTTGGCGATGCAAGGGATGTAATGGAATTCAACGTTAACCCATCGTTATTTTTCCAAAAGCTGCGGGACCGGCGGTATCGACGCATCGGTGAAATACTCTTTCCACCCGGATAGAGAGAGTATCTGCAATTTCATCTCAATTCCTGCACAATACGCCCCACTCGCTTGGCTACCGCAGCGCTCGCCGGGGGGCGCAGGCAAGCCCAACCACCGATCGACTTGGCGAACGACGGCGTGGCAGGAGCTGGCTCGGCTTGCTACCGAATGTTGATTGCCACCGAGAATTGTCCCGCCTTGGGTATGTTTCGCAGCGGTCGTGATCAAGAACGTCTCTCGCGTCATGCGGGCCAATGGCCTCGGGATCGAGCCTCGAAACGAGGCTAAAAGACCTTCGCGGACGTGGCCAACTGCTTGCCCGGAGTTCATTGAGAATGATCTACAATGCCAAGCGGCTGCTTCAGCCCTTGGCTACTTGTCGCCAGCAGAATTCGAAACTCAACTCGCCCAGCAGGCAGCTTAGTTGAAGCGTTTCGATGGCCCAGCCCGAGGGGTTCACTCCAACTCGGTCAGCTCTCAGTGGCAATAAACAATCGTTGCGCCATTGTTTATTTCTATCCCTTCCCTTTAATTTTCGGGATCGTCATGACGGCCGCCTGTAGTTCCAGATCGGCGTTGTGGAAGCGCTCAGTAATCTGTTCGTTGATTGGGTTCTTATGGCGTTCGCGCATATTGGAGATTGCGCACTTAGTGTCGTCTTCAAGGTTGCCGTAATATTTGAACGTCGTGCCGGTGTGCTTGTGGCTGAGGTTCTGGCTCAACGCCTTCAGTTCCTTCGGCGATGCTGCCCATTCGTCAAACAACCTCGCGACAGTGGAGCGGATCGCGTGGGGCTTGAAATAGGGCACACCGGCAGCGGCCGACGCCTTCTTCAAGACCTTCCGGATCGGCGCGGCGGTCTTCAGAAAGGCGAGCTCGATCTTGGGTCGCCCTACCCAGGGCTTGAACGGTGCAGTCGGGATAAGCGGATCATCATCGACGGCGCCGAGCGCCCGCAACTCTTTGACCCATTCGATCAGGATCGTCTCCACGTCGTCGCCAACCGGAAACCAGTCAACCATGTTGGTCTTGCTGAACTTCGTCTTCACCTCACGGGCATCCTGAAACACCCGCTTGTTGACGATGTCCAAATGCTTGAGGCGTAACGAAATCAGCGCTCCGTCACGCACACCGAACAAAAGCAGCGCCGGGATCATGGCGCGGTCCCAACGCTGAGCCGGCGTTTCTGCCGGCATGTGCTTGATGACCTCGCGAAGCTGTTCCATGGTCGGCACGAACTTCTGACCGGCCGCGCTTGCGAGCTCGCGCTGCTCCCGAGACGAATTGAAATAGGCACAGAGATCGGTCTTGATCGAGCGATAGCCGGGCTGGACAGAAAGCCATTCGAAGAAGGCCTTAAGGGCACCGAGTGCATGGACGATAGTGGACGGCGAGTGGGTCTTGTTGTCCTTGCCGATAGTGCCGCCGACCAGGTCTTCCTTGTAATGGGCGATTGCCTGGCGCGTGACCTTACGGAAATCGGTAGAGCCAGTGTATCGATCGAAGTGCCAGATATGGCGCAAGACCGCATCAATGGTCTTGGCATTGTAGCCGTGAGCCTCTTTGAGCTCATTCTGGTACAGGTAAACCATCTTGGCGTTGGCCGAGAGGATCTCGGTTCATAATTTTATTCCTTGTGAAGTTCTGGGTACACGAGGGCCAGGCGCGCGGATGCGCGGCCGTTGCCTCTAAGCTTCGGGTATTGGGGAGAGATTTCTTTCGTTGGGGGCTGCAGCTTCTAGGCAGCTTGGCGGGACCTGACTCGGATTGCGCCATTCTGCACAATCCGAGAGCGGGCGAAGGAAGCATATTAGTCTGGAGTCTAGGCTCCGGGATTGGATTCCCGAAGACGGCGGATGACCGCCATTTCTTCCTTGGAGAACCACTTTCCAGCCTCTCCAGCGCCATCAGGGCAGGCGCGGTAGATCCGGAAATGCCAGTGCTCATAGGTTCCACCCGGATATCTCCGATAAGCAAGCTGTGACCCGTCCGGCAGCCGGGGCAATATCCTTCGTAGACGTCGACATTCTTGCGGGAATTATCATTACGCTTCTTCTGGAACGCATTGAGGTCAGCCCCAAGAAACAGGCGCGGCTCGCTTTCAATGTAGGCTAAGCCGGCCTGTTGATGCCATAGAGCTTGATGACATCCTGGCTGTCGTAAAGCTCGTTAATCTTAGCGGCAGTTTCGCTCTGGCGGTTGCGGCGCGGCTTCTTATCCGAAGTGGAGGCGCTCATCACGCGTCCTCCTGGCGGAACGCCTCGTAAGCGACAAGATCGCGAAGCTTCCAGCGGGTCGAGCCGCTGAGAACCTTGATGGGCTTCGGAAATTCCGGGCTGTCCTTGGTATGGCGCCAGACGGTCTGGACGCTGACGCTATAACGGCCAGCAACTTCCTTTACCGACAGATAGCGTTCGTCGTCCTTCGGCACCGGCTTAGCTATGTGCTTGGAAGGGCGTACCTTCACGCTGTCCTGCGGCAACGCCGGTGCTGGTTTAGTGTTCGCCTCGCTGACGACAGGTATAAGGTCAGATGCAGGTGGAATGGGCTGAACAGCAGGAATGACGACGATCTCGCCGTCGGGCTCTGGCTGCATTGGCGGTTTAGGGAGAGACTCGCGCAGAAACGAGAGCTGAGCATGTTTCATTGTACGGTTCCAATAGATTTGAATTTCTGGAAAACCGCACGTCTTGCGCGTCGGGAAAGGCTACTCGAGAATCGAATATTTGTTTCCTCTAAGTTCCGTGTAATCTGAATCGATCACATGTTACAAGAGGCCCGCAAAGCATTTTTGAAGCAGATAGGGCTTCGGACAGCTTTTTCGACCGTGGCGGGCCGGTCGAATCTCGAACACGAAAGATCATTGAAAACAATGGTTTATTTGAAATAATGGCGGACAAGGTGGGATTCGAACCCACGGTACGCTTTCACGCACACACGCGTTCCAGGCGTGCGCCTTAAACCACTCGGCCACCTGTCCTTAAAAGTGTTCTGTGTCGCTGCGGACCCAAAACGTTGGAACGGCCGCGATATATACCGATGAATTTTCCAGGATCAACCACAATCTGAGAAAAATGAAGAGATAATGACATTTATCCGAAATTAGATGTGTCTCCAATCCAAACCGCCCCAGGATCAGGCCTGCTGGTCTTAAAAATTCGGCAGAAATTGCCGTTTCTCTTGCTTTCGCCGCCCTTATCCCGGCGTTGCTCATGCCTTCCAGTGCCTTGCCACCACCTTCCTGAACGAACGAACCGAAAAGACCTATACGCCTCTGGCTTAACGCCTCGCGTCTAATACGCTAAGACGAAAAGACATCATGTCGACACGCGAGGCGCAAATGACCCATGACGATTCGAGCCAGATTACGGAACGCAAGCGCGGCTCCGGGGTCAAACTGGTCTATGATCTGTTGCGCGACGAAATTCTCGACCTGAAGCTTTCGCCCGGCAGCGCCATCGACGAGGTGCAACTCGCAGCGCGTTTCGGCATGTCGCGCACGCCGATCCGCGAGGCACTGGTGCGGCTTGCCGGCGAAGGGCTGATCGAGACCCTGCCGAACAGGTCGACCATGGTGTCGAATATCGATTTTCTCGGCATGCCCGCCTATTTCGATGCGCTCGTGCTGATGTACCGCGTCACCACCCGGCTGGCGGCCCAGCATCACAGGGCGGACGATCTTCTTCTCATCCGCGAAAGACAGGCGGAATTCAGCGCGGCGGTGGCAGCGCAGGATGCGCTGGCGATGATCGCCACCAATGCCGATTTCCATTCGGCCATCGCGGCTGCCGGCCGCAATAGCTATTACGCCAGCTTCTTCGACCGATTGCTCGGCGAAGGACGCCGCATGCTGCGCCTCTATTACCAGTCCTACGAGGATCGCCTGCCGCCGCGTTATGTCGATGAGCACGAGGAGATCATCGCCGCCGTGGAGGCGCGCGACGTTGCCGAGGCTGACCGTCTCGGCAAGGCGCATGGCGAGCAGATCGTCGAGCAGATCGGCCGGCTTCTGACCCGCAACGACCGCCTCGATATTGATCTTTGACATCTTGTATTTTTTTTGTCGACAAAGAAAATGGAAGGAGTATTCTTTGCTTCATAGGCTGGGGCTTGATGCCAGGAATCGTCTCCGCCGGCCGTTTTGATATCGAGGACTTGCAAGATGAAATCGAAAATCTTCTCCGGCGTCGTACCGGCACTGATGACCCCCTGCAAAAGCGACCGCACACCGGATTTCGACGCGCTGGTTGCCAAGGGCAAGCAACTGATCGAAGCCGGCATGTCGGCCGTCGTCTATTGCGGCTCGATGGGTGACTGGCCGCTCCTGACGGACGCGCAGCGCATGGAAGGCGTCGAGCGCCTGGTGAAGGCCGGCATTCCGGTCATCGTCGGCACCGGCGCGATCAACTCCGCTTCGGCCGTTGCCCTTGCCGCGCACGCCCAGAAGGTTGGCGCGCAGGGGTTGATGGTCATCCCGCGCGTCCTTTCGCGCGGTTCGGTGATTTCCGCCCAGAAGGCGCATTTCAAGGCGATCCTGTCGGCGGCTCCGGATCTTCCGGCGGTCATCTACAACAGCCCCTATTACGGTTTCGCCACCCGCGCCGACCTGTTCTTCGCGCTGCGCGCAGAACATCCGAACCTTGTCGGCTTCAAGGAATTCGGTGGTCCGGAAGACATGCGTTATGCGGCCGAAAACATCACCAGCCGTGACGACGACGTGACGCTGATGATCGGTGTCGATACCGCCGTCTACCACGGTTATGTCAATTGCGGCGCAACCGGCGCCATCACCGGCATCGGCAATGTTCTGCCGAAGGAAGTGCTGCATCTTTGCAATCTCGCCCAGGCTGCCGCCAAGGGCGATGCGGATGCGCGCGTTCGCGCCAAGGAACTGGAAGAGGCGCTCGGCGTGCTCTCCTCCTTCGACGAAGGTCCGGATCTGGTGCTCTATTTCAAGCACATGATGGTGTTGAAGGGGAACAAGGAGTTCGCCCTGAACTTTATCGACACCGACGTGCTTTCCGACAGCCAGCGCGGTTATGTCGAGGCGCAACTGAAACTCTTCGACAGCTGGTATGCCGACTGGAGCAAGCTGCCCGGCGCAGTTCAGACCTGCAAGGCCTGATATTCGAACAAACAAAGCCCTCCCGATAAGGAGGGCTTTGTCACATCAGAACAAGGGGAAGATGCGCGAAGCCGCAAACGGCCGCGTGGAATTGGGACGATCAGGGAAATGGCAAGGTCGGATATAGTCGTCATCGGGGCGGGGGTCGTCGGCCTTTCCGTCGCCATCGCTGCGCAGATGCGTGGTTTCAACGTTACGGTCATCGACCGCGAAGGCCCGGCAGCGGGCGCTTCGGCGGGCAATGCAGGCGCCTTCGCCTTTACCGATATTTTGCCGCTCGCCTCGCCGGGCATTCTGAAGAAAGCGCCGAAATGGCTGCTCGATCCACTCGGGCCGCTTTCCATCCCGCCGGCTTACGCGCTTAATATCGCGCCATGGATGTTCCGTTTCTGGCGCGCCTGTTCGGCCTCGCGCGTGGCGCATTCGACGGGTGCCCAGACGGCGCTGATGGATCTTTCCAAGGCGGAGCTAGAGCCCTTCCTGTCGGCGACCGAAACGCTTTCGATGCTGCGCAAGGAAGGCAATCTGCAGGTCTATGAAAGCGATGGCGAATTCCGCGCCTCGCTGCCCGGCTGGGACGCCCGCGAAGAGCACGGTATCGAATTCCGGCACATGGATGCCGCCGAGATGGCCGGTATCCAGCCGGGCATCGCGCCCCGCTTCATCCGCGGCACGTTCACGCCCGGCTGGTATTCGATCGCCGATCCGAAACTCTACACGCTGGCGCTCGCCGAGAATTTTCGCGCCCGCGGTGGCGTCGTCGAGATTGCTGAGGTCAAGGCTTTGCGCCCGGTCTCGGATGGCGTCGAGATCGTGCTTGCCGGTGACGTGGCACGCTCGGCCGGCAAGGTCGTGCTGTCGGCCGGCGCGTTTTCGCACCGCATTGCGCGCACACTTGGCGAAAACATCCCGCTTGAGACCGAGCGCGGCTACAACACCACCCTCCCCTCCGATGCGCTCGACCTGCGCACCCAGGTCACATTCGGCGGTCACGGCTTTGTCGTCACGCGGCTGACGAGCGGCATTCGCGTCGGCGGCGCGGTAGAGCTCGGCGGGCTGTCATTGCCGCCGAACTATGCGCGCTCGGAAGCGATGCTGAAAAAGGCGAAGAGTTTTCTGCCGGGCCTGAAAACCGAAGGCGGCGAGCAATGGATGGGCTTTCGGCCATCCATGCCTGACAGCCTGCCTGCGATCGGCCGGGCCAAGGCAACTGCGAATGTCGTCTATGCCTTCGGCCACGGCCATCTCGGCCTGACGCAATCCGCCGGTACGGCGCGGCTCGTGGCGGATCTCCTGCAGGATCAGTCACCCGCCATGGATCTTACATCGTTTTCGCCCAGCCGTTTCGGCTAAAGCAATTCCAGCAAAAATGGGAACCGGTTTTGCGTCCGGAATTGCGGTAAAATGAAGAGATAGAGCGGTTTCGCGTTTCGAAGAAAAGCGGAAGTGCTCTAGGCTCGCAACACGCCGGTAATCAGCGTCACGGATACGACAGCCAGCCAGATGGAGGCCGCACGCTGGACCAGCAGCAACCGCCTGTTGCCGCCATCACCCGCCTGGGTCAGCCGGCCGAAGCCACCCCACAGCATGGCAACGACCATGACCATGATGCAGAAGGCGAAAAGGCGCGGCAGGAACTGACTGTCAGCGGGGGACGGTAAAAGCACGAGGCCGAAAATCAGGGCCTTGGGGTTGAGCACGGTGGTGAGATAGACACGGCCAGCGGTCACGCCGCTGCCGTTTTGCGCATCGCCCGGCATGCGCCAGAGCCTGACTGCCAGGAACATGACCCACACAGCCGCAACCACTTTCAATGCGACGGAAGCGGAAGGAAAACGGGCGAGAAGTTCCGCGCCCAACCATGTCAGCGGCAGGATCGCCGTCAGGTAACCGGCAAGTTCCGCGGGCAGAAGCCTCGCCGAGGCGCCAAGGCCGCCGCGCGCGCCGGCAATGCCCATCAACGTATTCGTCGGCCCCGGCGCCAGCAGAAGCGCAAGAACAGCGGAGAGGAAGGCAAAATATGTCATGTGCAGATAGGATTCCCCAAGAGCTGCCCGGACGCTAGGGCGCGGGTCGGTGCGAAACATTGACCTGCGTCACCTTCGCAACCATATTTCTCAACAATATCGATGTTTTATAATAATTACGCCCACCAGAATAACCTTATACTTACCTTTCAACGGACATCATCGGAACATTCAATATCCAAGTCATTTAGAACCGGGAAATTTTGACGGATGGCAGTCGGGAGGGGACGACTTCAGCAGGAAATACTGGATATGCTTGCTCGCGGTTGCTCGGTAAGGGAGGCCGGCAATCATATCTGCAGCCATGCCGAACAGATGGCCGAAGGCGTGCTCTGCTCGCTGGTCACCGTCGATCGCAGCGGCCATCTGCATCCTTTGGCCGGCCCCACAATTTCGAAAGAGTATTCGGCAGCACTGGACGGTATTGCGATCGGGCCGGGTGTCGGGTCCTGCGGTACTGCCGCGTTTCTCGGTCAGCCGATCGCGGTCGAGAATATCTTCACCGATCCTTACTGGCTGCCGTATCGGGCGCTCGCAGACATTCTGGCAAGAGAGCACGAGGTCAAGGCCTGCTGGTCGAGCCCGATCCTGCAGAGCGACGGTCGTGTGCTCGGTGCCTTCGGTTTCTACTACAAGGAAAACCGGGGACCGACCGAGGACGAGCGTATGATCGTTGCCGAATGCGTCGACCTCTGTTCGCTAGTGCTTGAACGCGAAGAGATGAAGGCTGAGAACCAGCGACTTGCCTATTTCGATATCCTCACAGGGCTGGGCAATCGCGCCAATTTCATCAGAACCGTCGAGGAGAGGGCGAAGAACAATCCCGATCCGTTCGGTATCCTCTTGATCGATATCGATCATCTGGGGCAGATCAACGATGCCTTCGGCCACACGACGGGCGACCGGCTGATCCTCGAGGCGGCGCATGCGATCACGCGGATCATCGGGCCTGAGAAAAGCTTCAGAGTCGATGCCGACGAATTTGCGGTGCTGATCGACAATGATCCGTCGGATCTGGCCGCAGTCTGCACAAGCATCCTGGACGCGATGGCAGAGCGCAGCCTGCAGGAAAACAGCCACACACTTCGCCTCTCGGCAAGTTGCGGCGGCGCCATCTGCGACCCGTTGCATCCGTCCGGCGTTCCGTCCTATCTGCAACATGCCAATCTCGCGCTTCATCATGCGAAACAGACTGCGCGCGGAAGTTTCGTTCTTTACAGTGACGAGCTTGCCGGCGCGGTGACGGAACGTTTTCGTGTCCTTCAAACCGTTACCAACGCGCTTATCGAAGGGCGTATCGAGCCGCATTACCAACCGATCGTCCGGCTAGACACCAAGGAGATAGTCGGGCTTGAAGCGCTTTGCCGCGTGCGTACGGCGGACGGACAGGTTCTCTCGGCCGGAATGTTTGCGGAAGCCTTGCAGGATGCCTCGCTTGGCCATCAATTGACGAACCTCATGCTGAAGCAGGTTGCCGGCGACATGCGCTCATGGCGCGATCAAGATCTTCCGCTTTCCTATGTCAGCGTGAATGTGTCGATGGCGGATTTCGATCAGGGAGATCTGCGGGCGCGGATCAGCCAGATCTTCTCACAGGAAAAGGTGCCGCCTGAACAGGTCGTCGTTGAAGTCACCGAGACGGTCTATATGGACGAACGCGACAGCAAGGTCGGCCAGACGATCGAAGGCATGCGGGCCGATGGATTGCTGGTGGCACTTGACGATTTCGGCACCGGTTATGCCTCGCTTACCCATCTCCTGAATTTCCCGGTCGATATCGTCAAGATCGACAAGAGCTTCGTCGATCGCATGTCGGGCGGTCCCGGCGAGGTGATCATCAAGGCGCTGCTCGGCATGGCGAGCGGCCTGGGTGTTCGCATGGTGGCGGAAGGTGTCGAGACAACCGATCAGGCACTTCGCCTGCAGCGTCTCGGTTGCGGTTTTGCACAGGGGTATCTGTTTGGTCGACCCGCAGACCGCGACACGACAACCGAAATCCTTCGACGTCAGGCGCAGCAGCGATCGGCTTGAAGAACACAACAAAAAGCCGGAGCGGATATCACGCCCCGGCTTCGTTCAATGGATGTCAAAAGCTTATTTCGGGAAATCGGCCGAGAGGCTGACATCCTTCCAGCTCTCGATTTCGGCAAGGCGCTCCGCAAGTTTGCCGGTGATGCCGTTATAGGCAAGTTCACCGAGCACCAGATGGCGCGGTGGGTTTTGCGTTTCGGTCGCCTTGATCATCGCCTCGCCGGCACGAACCGGATCGCCCGGCTGCTTGCCGCTATAGCCGGCGGTCGTGGTCATGCGGCTACCGGCCGTCTCCTGATAGTCGGCGATCTTCACCGGTGTCTGCTTCAACGAACGGCCTGCCCAATCGGTACGGAAAGGCCCCGGCGCCACGCAGGTCACCTTGATGCCGACCGGCCCGCCTTCGGCGGCAAGCGCATCGGAAAAGCCCTCGACCGCATGTTTGGTGGCGGCGTAATAGCCCGATCCGGCAAAGCCGATGAAACCGGCCTGTGATGTGAGGTTGAGGATATGGCCCTTGCGACGGGTGCGCATGCCGGGCAGGACGGCACGCGTCATGGCGAATAGTCCGAAGACATTGGCGTCGAACATGTCCCTGATTTCGGCTTCTTCACCTTCCTCGAGCGAGGCCTGATAGCCGTAGCCTGCGTTGTTCACCAACACATCAATGCGGCCGAATTTTTCTTCCGCAGCCTTTACCGCCGCCTCGATCTGGGCCTGATCCGTGACGTCGAGATCGACGGCCAGTGCATTGTCATAACCGGCCACCAGATCGGCAAGCCTGCTCTTGTCGCGGGCGGTGACGACGGTCGGCCAGCCGCGATCGAGCGTCAGCTTGGCGAGTTCGCGGCCAAAGCCGGTCGAGCAGCCGGTAATAAACCAGACGGGAAAAGAAACGTCAGCCATTGGGAAATCTCCGATGAGAGCAATTCCAGCAAAAGTGGGCGCAGGTTCTGCATGCGGAATTGCGTTGAAACAGAAAGACCAAGCCGGATCTTGAAGATGAGGCGGGAAGAACTTGGGACGCCGCTTCAACATAGGGATACGAAAAAGGACGGCAAGGGTTTCCTTGCCGTCCTTTCAGAGACTTCGTGATCTGGGCGACGATCAGTCGCTGACGCGTTCGACGATTGCGCCGCAGCGGGTGAGCTTCTCTTCCAGACGCTCGAAACCGCGATCGAGGTGATAGACGCGGCTGACCATGGTGTCGCCTTCGGCGGCAAGGCCGGCGATGACGAGCGACACGGAGGCGCGCAGGTCGGTCGCCATGACCGGTGCGCCCTTGAGCTTGGAAACGCCTTCGATCCGCGCCATCTGGCCAGAGAGCGAAATCTTGGCGCCGAGACGGGCCAGTTCCTGCACGTGCATGAAGCGGTTTTCGAAGATGGTTTCGGTGACATGCGAAACGCCCGAGGACCTGGTCATCAGCGCCATGAACTGCGCCTGCAGGTCGGTCGGGAAGCCCGGGAAGGGTTCGGTGACGATATCGACCGGCTGGATGCCGTTGCCGTTGCGCACGACGCGCAGGCCGCTTTCGGTCTCTGTGATTTCCGCACCGGCGAGGCGCAGCGTGTCGAGTGCATTGTCGAGCAGCGAGGCGCGCGTGCCCGTCAGCGTCACGTCGCCGCCGGTCATGGCCACGGCCATGGCATAGGTGCCGGTCTCGATACGATCCGGCAGCACACGGTGGCGCGCGCCATGCAGGGAGGAGACGCCTTCGATGGTGATGGTTTTCGTGCCGGCGCCGGTGATCTTGGCACCCATGGCGATCAGGCAATCCGCCAGATCGACGATTTCCGGCTCGCGCGCAGCATTGTCGATGACGGTCGTGCCCTTGGCGAGCGTCGCTGCCATCAGCAGCACATGGGTCGCACCGACGGAGACCTTGGGGAAAGTGTATTGCGCGCCGACGAGACCGCCCTTGGGGGCCGATACGTTGACATAACCGCCGTCAATCTCGATCTCGGCGCCAAGCGCTGCAAGGCTTTCGAGGAAGAGGTCGACCGGACGCGTGCCGATGGCGCAACCACCGGGCAGCGAGACGCGGGCCTTGCCTTCACGCGCCAGAAGCGGGCCGATGACCCAGAAGGAGGCACGCATCTTCGAGACCAGCTCATAAGGAGCGGTGGTGTCGACAATGGTGCGGCAGGTGAACTGTATGGTGCGGGCGTAGCTGTCGGTCTGGCCTTCGCGGCGACCGTTGACGGAAATATCGACGCCGTGGTTGCCGAGAATGCGCAGAAGCTGCTCGACGTCTGCCAGATGCGGCACGTTTTCAAGCGTCAGGGTGTCGCTGGTCAGAAGCGAGGCGATCATCAGCGGCAGGGCGGCGTTCTTGGCGCCGGAAATCGGAATGATGCCGTTCAGCTTGTTGCCGCCGGTAATGCGAATGCGATCCATGGTTGAAAAACTTTCCCTCTCACGCTCGGAAGGTCGCGTCCTTAGACGAAAACCCCTGGCGCTTCAATGTTTCTAAATCTGGTGACGTCCCGTGACCGCTATAGTCAGGATGATTCGTCCGATTTTGCGGCAGACGGCGTGGATGCCGGAAGTCCCTGTGTATCGTCCGCTTCGCCGGCGCGGCGAGCGCGGGCCTGTCCCTTGCGACGCATCAGATTTTCGCGAAGTTTTGCGGCGGCCTTTGCCTTGCGGTCGGCCTCTCGCGCCGCCTGCGCCTTGCGGGCGCGATCACCGCGGCTTTCGCCCCTTGCAAGGGCATCATCATTTACGTCGTCATTTTCGGCCATGGATGTCCATAACCAAAAAGCCCGGCAAACAAAAGCGCACCCGGTGTTTTTATCACCGGGTGCGCAATGCTGGAACGGACTGCCTCACGCGAGCGAGAAGGGTTCCACCGGCGTGTCGCAACTCATCCGGTTGCGATCGACAGCGGCAAACGCATGGCGGGATGTCGCGGGGTCACGCAGCACCCGGGAGGCAAGCAGTGCGACATCGGCACGGTGGATGAAACCGTGGACTTGAGGGTTGCGGGTCAGCAGCCCATTTCCCGTGGCGGGTTCGGAGACGAGGCCGCCCGGACGCAGGATCGTCCAGTCGAGACCGCTCTCTTTCAAACTGTCTTCGGCAAGCGTCTTGGCGTCGACGACCGCGCCGAAGGCGGCAATCGCTCTTTCCGATCGATAGGGCGCCATGTCTCCGCAGCCCATGGAGGTGATGAAGACAAAGCGCCTTGCCCTGCCACTCGCAGCCGTCGCTTCGATGACGTTGATATTGCCTTCGTCATCGACAAGCCGGCCATCCTCGCCTCGCCCGCTCAATGTCGAGACGACATCGAACGGACCGGGCAGGTGCGCCAGCGCCTGCTCTATCTCCGGCCGCGACAGGGCATCGCCGCGCAGGATCTCGACGCCGATTTCCTGCAGATGCCCGGCATCCGATTGCGGCCTCAACATCGCTATAACCGGACGACCGGCGGCACGCTCGAGCCGCGCCAGTTCGAGGCCGACGCCGCGGCTGGCACCGAAAATCACAAGCGGCCGCGTGTCAGGCATTGCCTGCAGGCCTAGCGAACTGGATGGCGAGTCGTTCGAAACGCTCGACCTGCACGGCCTTCAGCTTGCGTTCCCTGTCACGGCCAACATAGATTTTGAAGATCGTCTCGCCTTCGGCATTGAAGAACTGGATCGACCTTGTTTCCATGCCCATGAACAGGCGGCGGACGAAGAAGATCGCGGCGCAATTTTCCGGGCGCAGATGGCCGGAAAGACCGCCGGGGCCGCCGTGCAGATTATACATGCCGTGGCCCATCTCGCCCTTCGGCAAGGGGCCGGAAAACTCGATGATGGCGTCCTTGGAATGGCAGATGAACATGACGTCGCCCCAGTTGGCGATATCCGTCAGCACATCGATGAAATGGCGCCCGTCAATGCGGGTGACACCTTCCGGCAGGCATTCGAGCACCGTCTGGAAAGGAACGCCATATTGCGCCGAAAGCGCTTCCAGCACGCCGTCCGGCTTTTCGGCGATGGCCTGTTTGATCTTGATGATGGCTTCGGCTTGGTCGAGATCGGACATGTCCCTGCTCCGTTTCAATGAGTTCGTTCAGGCCGCATCCCGTGAAGGGCCCAGTTCAAGGGTCAAAATGTCGTGGAGAGCGGCAATCAGGTTCGAGTACCAGAAGCGGCCCGCGGTGGTGAGTTCGACGATACCGCCCGCAAACGACAGAAGGCCCGCCCCCTGCCACTGGGCGATAAGCGGCTACAGTACCGGCGTCATGGCGCGACCGGAAGTCCGGTCCAGCTGGCCGAGATCGAGATGCCCGACCTCGAAACCTGCCGTCACCAGCGTGCGCAGAGCGGAAAGCTCGTCGGAAATCATCATCATGCCGAGGGATTTACGGCCTGCTCGCACGTCTTCGCCATAGGTCGCCAGATCGCCATTCAGGCCATAACCGACCGGACCGATGGAGCCGCCGGCGCCGGAACCGAAGGCGATGCAATCCGCTCCTTCCTTGATCAGCAGATTGTAGAGATTTCTCTCGCGCGTGGTGCGGGCCCAGTGGTTGTTGCTGATCTGACGCCAGTTCCTGCGCCGGAAGAAATCGGCTCCGGTTCGGTAGAACGCGCCGATCTGGTTCAGGCTCGGCGTTGCCGGAAACTTTCCTGCCTCGATCGCCTTGAAGAGCGGCGTGGTCGGAATGAGGTTCAATCCATAAAGATCAAGCCCATCGGGACCGATATCGACGGCCGTCTCCAGATCCCGCTGCCACACATCCAGCGTCTGCCCCGGCAGCCCGTAGATGAGGTCGATCACCACAGCGGCGCGATCCTGGTCGCGCAGATATTCGAGGAAGCGGACGGCCTCTTCGCGGCTGGAGCGACGTCCCTGCCGCTTCCTCACATCCGTATCGAAGGTCTGGACGCCGATCGAGAACCGGTTCGCCCCCGCCTCCAGGCAGGCATCGATCTTGTCCGGGGTGAAATGGATGATCCGGCCCTCAACGGTGATCTCGCAATCGGGCGCGAGCGGCAGTTCGGTGCGGACGGTGGTGATGATCCGCGACAGTTCTTCCGCGCTCAGCGCCGTCGGGGTGCCGCCGCCGAGATAGACGGCGTGGATCGGGTTGTGGCGCAGGGCATTGGTTTGCGCCTCACGCCTGATCTCCTCGATGACCAATTCGGTGTAATCCGCCCCGGTCTGCGGCACATAGGCATTGCGGTAAAAGCCGCAGAAGAGGCAGTGGTTGGCGCAGAAAGGGACGTGGATATAGGCGAGCCGCTTGCCCGGTTTAGCCGGCTGAGACTGGAGCTCAAGCCAGACATCCTGCATCTCTTCCGGCGGCAGACGCCGCTTGCCGCGAAACGGCATCACCGCCCCCCGCCGGCTGAATGCCTCACTCAGCGGATCGAGCCCGGTTCCGGCCGCAAAATAGCGTGCCAAGTCCTCACTCGATGCCATGCCCAAACTTCTCCGCTGATTACCGATCGTCAATATGACGGCAATCTAGAGGCTGGAGACATGGGGCCACTTGCTGCAGATCAAGTGACTTGAGGATTTAACTCATGTTTTAGAATCGGGCTCGATGGAGCAGCAGATGCGGATAGCTCAAAACAGGCCGGGGCGCTGCGCGGTCGTATCGTTGTCGCCGATAGTTTCGACATCGGCGAGCCGGACGAATTCAACGCCGCGGGCCTTGAGCTTCAAAATAGCATTGGCGACACCCTGCCCTGCCGCATGGGTCGGCTGGTTGATGTGGGAGATGATGACATCCCCGTCCTTGGCTGCCGCAATGCGCTTTTCGGCAGAGCCTGCACCAAGCAGTGAGCCATCATCGCCGTTCAGCGAATAACCGGCGACGCGATAGCCCATCTTGCGGATCTCATCGATCGAGCTTGCATCGTATTTCGCCGTTGCACCACGGAACCAGCGGGGCGCCGAAAAGCCCGCAGCGATCACCGCTTCCGCCCCCTTGCCGACTTCCCGCGATACGGCTTCAGGCGATCCGGCTGATGGAATGCCGTAAACGGGCACGGCGACATCGATTGCCGGAATGTGGTTCTCGCCGTGGTTCTCGATCTCGAACAGATCCGAATTGGCGAGAAAGACCGCCACGGTCTGCGGGTTCTTTCTGAGCCAGCGGGCGGTGACAAAAACCGTGGCCGGAATACGCTCCTTGAGAAGCGTCGAGAGAATGCGCTCGTCCACCGCACCCATGCATGCGTCGAAGGTCAGAGCGACACGCGACTTGGCGCCGGCCTCACCCTTGGCAAGATGCAGGCGCGGCTCAACCAGTTTTACCTTTGGCAAGACGGCTGACGGCGATTGTGCGGCAGCCTTGGGGATATCCGAGGCATAGGCCGGCAAGGCGGCAATACCGCAGAAAAGAAGAACGAGACCGGCTGTCAAAGAGGGGCGCATGATATCCGTCGGATCAGATTGTTTGCGCTTCCCTTACTCCTCAAGCAATCGCTTATCCATAATCATTTCGGCATGACACCCCTGTCGTTGACCGCGCATCAGAAGCGCACGGCGGCCAGACGCTGGTGGAGCGAGCGGAGATCTTCCACCCGGCGACCGGCCAATTGCCCTTCCCAGGCGATCGCGGTCTCGACGATCAGGTCGAGATCGTCATGGCGCGGCTGCCATTCGAGAAGCCTGCGGGCGAGTGTCGAATTGGCAACGACGCTTGCCGCATCTCCCGGACGACGCGGGCCGTAATGAACCTCGAACGAGTGGCCGCTGACACGCTTCACCGCGTTCAGCACTTCCAGCACCGAGTAACCGCGGCCATAACCGCAATTGGCAATCAGCGGCTCGCCACCACGGCGCAGATAGCTCAGCGCCTTCAGATGCGCTTCGACGAGATCGGTGACGTGAATATAGTCGCGCACGCCGGTGCCATCCGGTGTGGGGTAATCGGTGCCGTAGATATCAACACCTGGCCGTTCGCCGAGGGCTGCTTCACAGGCGAGCTTGATCAGATGCGTTGCACCGACGGTGGAAAGACCGGTGCGACCGAGCGGATCCGCACCGGCGACGTTGAAATAGCGCAGGGCGACGAAGCGGAAATCATAAGCCGCAGCGGCATCGCGCAGCATCAGTTCCGACATCAGCTTGGACTGGCCATAGGGGTTTTTCGGCAGCGTCATCGCACTTTCCAGAACCGGCGTGTCGTCCTTCTGGTCGCCATAGACGGCAGCGGTGGAGGAAAAAACGAAATGCCTGATTCCGGCCTCGATCGCGGCAGCGGCGAGAAGCCGGGTCTTGCTGGTATTGTTCTCATAATAATCGAGCGGATGGGCGACGGACTGCGGCACGACGATCGAGCCGGCGAAATGCATGATCGCTTCGATCTGGTTTTCCGCGAAGACCTGGGCTAGCAGGGCCTGATCGCCGACATCGCCGAGATAAAAGCGCGCCGCATCCGGCACCGCCCAGCGGAAGCCGGTCGAAAGCCGGTCAAGTACGACCACGTCTTCCCCGGCATCCAGCAATGCCCAGGCCATATGGCTGCCTATATACCCCGCACCGCCTGTTACCAGCACTGCCATGAACGACTTCCCTGCCTTTTGTTTTTTGCAGGAAAGCATTGCGGCGCTTGATCACCGGTTACTTATGAAGGGGTGACCCAACTATATCCGATGACGTGGATAAGGAAGGTTTTCGGGGATATTTCGAATTTTATCGAATATCCCCGACAGGTGTCTCAAAGCGCCTTGATATAACCGGCGAGCCGGTCCGCCGCCTCTTCGACATGCTTCGGATTACGCAGGAAACAGGCGCGCAAAAAGTTCTCGCCTCCCTTGCCGAAGGCCGATCCCGGCGCCAGCGCCACACCGATCTTGTCGACGATATCGAGTGCCGCCGCGCGGCTGTCGGTGATGCCATCCACTTTCAGGAACGCATAAATCGCCCCTTCAGGCTTCAGCGTCTGGACACGGTTGGTGGCGATCAGCATGTCGCAAAGAATGTCGCGAGAAACGCGGGCGCGTTCGATATTTTCCTCTACGAAAGCATCCCCTTCATTCAGCGCCACGACGGCGCCACGCTGCATGAACTGGGCGACACCGGAATTCGAATACTGGATGAGGTTTTCGATGACCTGCCCCAATTCCGGCGGGGCGACCAGCCAACCGACGCGCCAGCCGGTCATCGACCAGTTCTTCGAGAACGAGTTCGCATAGATGATGCGGTCGTTCGGCTCCGCGATATCGAGGAAGGACGGAGCCCTCACCGCGCCGCCGTAATAATAACGGGAATAGATTTCGTCGGCGATGATCCACAGGCCGTGTTTACGCGCAAGCCCGAGGATGCTGGCCAAGTCTTCCTTCGTCGCGGTCCAGCCGGTCGGGTTGGACGGAGTGTTGACGAACAGCCCCTTGGTCTTCGGCGTGATCATTGCTTCGAGCTTGTTCAGATCGAGCGACCATTTACCGCCGGTGAACTCAAGCGGCAGGCCGGTGGCGACAGCGCCGGAAAGCTCGATTGCGGAAACGATGTTCGGCCAGGTGGGCGACAGATAGATCATCTCGTCGCCCGGTCCGCAGATCGCCTGCACGGCCATCATGATGGCATGCATGCCGGAACCGGTGACGTAAAAATGCTCGGGCGGCAGCGAAACCGCGAAATGGCGGGAGTAATAATCGGCAAGCGCCTGGCGCAGCTCGGGAATGCCGCGCTGCCAGGTATAGAAGGTCTCGCCACCCAGAAGCGCGTCGGATGCTGCGCGGTTGATGAAATCCGGGCTCGGCAGATCGCCCTCACCCGCCCAGAGCGGGATCAGATCGTCACGGCCGCCGATGCGGGCATGGGTGATGATCTCGACAATGCCGCTTTCAGGAGCAGCAAGAGCGCGGGAACTGAGGGAGCCAAGCAGAGACATGCGGATTTCCTGTTTTTCGTGTGCCTTTCATAGCGCAGAAAAATCCGGAAATCCCATGAGTTTCCTTGAGCCTGCAATTCATTGTTCTGATGAGTTGCAGGCTCAAGGCGTCTCGTTACTTCGTCTTCAAGATATCGCGGATTTCCGAAAGAAGCTGGATATCGGCCGGCGGCGGTGCAGGCTTTTCATCGACCGGCTTCTTTTCTTCCATGGCGCGCAGCCTGTTCACACCCTTGACCATCAGGAAGATGATGAAGGCAAGAATGACGAAATTGATCATAACAGTGATGAAGCTGCCATAAGCGAAGACCGCGCCCTGCTTGCGCGCCTCTTCCAGCGACGGCGCCGTGACGGCGCTCGACAGCGCGATGAAGTAATTGGAGAAATCGAAACCGCCGCCGGTGATCGCGCCGACGACCGGCATGACGATATCGTTGACAAGCGATGTGACGATGCCGGTAAAGGCGCCGCCGATGATGATACCGACCGCCAGATCGATAACATTGCCCTTTGCAATAAATGAACGAAACTCGCTGACTACAGACATGACTTGACCCCTCTCTCGGTTGCCGTCGTGCTTAACATAGCGTTTCATCAGATACTGAAAAGATGCCAAAAGCCAAGGGTTTAAACATGACAAATCCTCGGAGACGGTGCGACTGCATTGAACTTTTTGACGAGGCAGCGCCGATTTCCAACGCTTCGTCTTTCGCTTAATCTTATCTCCTGTCCGCACGTGCCTGCGGGGGGAGGAAACATGCTTCCAGGCTGGGTCATTCTTGTCTCGGCATTCGCCTATATCCTGCTGCTTTTTGCAGTGGCGAGTTACGGCGACAGAAAGAGTCGGCTTTCGGGTGTTCCCAAAGGCGGGCGTCCGCTCGTCTATGCCTTGAGCCTTGCCGTCTACTGCACCTCCTGGACCTATTTCGGCGGCGTGGGCCTTGCTTCCCAGCGCGGGCTGGAATTTGCGGCAATCTATGTGGGGCCGATCCTGGCGTTTACGCTCGGCATGCCGATCATCCGCCGTATCGTCGAACTGGCCAAAGCGGAAAAACTCACCTCGATCGCCGATTTCATTGCCGCCCGTTATGGCAAGAACGCCACGGTAGCAGCGATCGTCGCCGTGCTCGCGCTGGTCGGCACTGTGCCCTATATCGCGCTGCAGCTGAAAGCGGTGTCCAGCTCCGTCGCGGTGATGGTCAATCCATCCGATTTCGGCATCGGCAGCGGCAACCTGCATTTCATCGACCTTGCCTTGATCGTCACTCTGCTGATGGCCTGTTTCGCCGTCGTCTTCGGCACTCGCCACACGGATGCGACAGAACATCAGGACGGGCTGATCCTGGCTGTCGCCATGGAGTCCCTCGTGAAGCTGGTCGCCTTCGCGACAGTCGGGATCGCCGTCGTGTTCTTCATGTTCGACGGATGGTCGGATCTCGCGGCCAGGGCATCAGAAAGCCTGCTCGTTGCATCCGCCGCATCCTATGAAACGCCGGTCAGCCGATGGGTGCTGGTCATTCTTTTGTCGGCGTTTGCAATCGTCATACTGCCGCGGCAGTTCCATGTCACGGTGGTGGAGAACCGAACACCGCGGGAACGCCGCGCCGCCGCTTTCCTGCTGCCGGTCTATCTCATCGCCATCAATATCTTCGTGATCCCGGTGGCGGCAGCCGGGCTGATCACGTTCGGCGGCATGGGCGATGCCGACCTTTATGTCCTGACACTGCCGCTCGAAGCCGGGCTTCCCTTCGTCACGCTCATGACCTTCATCGGTGGTTTTTCGGCGGCAACGGCAATGGTGATCGTGGAATCGGTGGCGCTGTCGATCATGATATCCAACGATATCGTGCTGCCGCTTTTCCTGCGTCGCAAGCTCGCCTCGCATGCCGGCGCAAGCCAGGACCTCACCCGCACGCTTCTCAATATCCGCCGGGCGGCGATCTTTGCCGTGATGCTGCTCGGCTACGGTTATTACCGGATGGCCGACAGCCAGTCGGGGCTGGCGTCGATCGGCCTGCTCGCCTTTGCCGCCATTGCTCAGATCGCCCCTGCCCTTCTCGGCGGGTTGATCTGGCGGCGGGCCAATGCGCGCGGCGCCATTTTAGGCCTTTCCTTCGGCTTCCTGTCCTGGGCCTATCTCCTGTTCCTGCCGAGCCTTGGCGGACCGGACAACTCCCATATCGCGGCGGCCGTGCTGAATTTCATCTTTCCCGGCGCTGCGATCTTTTCCGGGCGGGAGATCGATCCTTTCGTCACGACGACGATATTCAGCCTTGCGCTCAACACGATTGCATTCGTGCTCGGTTCGCTGTCGCGAAATCCACGCCCGGTGGAGCGGTTGCAGGCGGGGATTTTCGTCAAGCGCCAGCCGCGGTCACAATTTGCCACGCGCGGCTGGAAGACCCGCATCAGCGTCGGTGACTTGAAGACGGTGATCGCCCGCTATCTCGGCGAGGAGCGGATGCTGCGCTCCTTCTCCAATTACGAGAAGACTGCCGGGCGCCGTTTCCGCGACGACCAGCAGGCCGACATGGCGATGATCCATTTTTCCGAACAGTTGCTTGGAAGCGCAATCGGCTCGTCTTCGGCGCGGCTTGTGCTTTCTCTTCTGCTGCAGAAGGTGGAGGACACCAATTCCGACACGGCCTGGCTGCTCGATCAGGCGAGCGAGGCGCTTCAATATAACCAGGACATGATGCAGACGGCGCTTTCCCACATGGACCAGGGGATTGCCGTGTTCGACAGTTCCGACCGGCTGACGGTGTGGAACCGGCGGTTCCGCCAGTTGCTGGACCTTCCCGAACAGGCGGGACAGGTGGGCTTCGAGCTTTCCGATATCGTCGCGCTTTTGGCCGAACGCGGCGATGTGAGCGAGAAGGACAAGCAGGCTATTACCAGCCAGTTCAAGGATCTCGGAACGACCTTCTCGCTGATGGTGCATGGCGGTGAGCGGATCATCGAAGTGCGCAGCAATCCCATGCCGGATGCGGGTTTCGTTGCAACCTTTACCGACATTACCGCGCGTGTTGCTGCGGATCAGGCGCTGAAACAGGCGAACGAGACGCTGGAGCAGCGGGTCGGGGAGCGAACTGCGGAGCTTACCCGCGTCAACCGCGCACTCGGCGAGGCTCGGGCTTCGGCCGACGAGGCAAATGTCAGCAAGACCCGCTTCTTTGCCGCCGCCGGTCATGACATTCTGCAGCCGCTCAATGCCGCCCGGCTTTATTCCTCGACGCTGGTCGAACGACTGGCTGGCGCGGACAAGAATGCGGCAATCGCCCGCAATATCGACAGTTCGCTGGAATCGGTCGAAACAATCCTTGGCGCCGTACTGGACATTTCGCGGCTCGACACCGGCACGATGAAGCCCCGTTTCAGCTCGATAGAGCTGGACGATCTGTTCAAGCGGATCGACACGGACTTTTCGCCTATGGCGCGGGAGAAGGATCTCAAATTCGTCGTCATGCCGACCTCGCTGAAAGTGGTTTCCGACGCCAACCTGCTGCGGCGACTGGTGCAGAACCTCGTTTCCAACGCGATCAAGTACACGGTCTCGGGCAAGGTAATCGTCGGCGCGCGTCGGCGTGGCGACAAGGTGATCATCGAGGTGCTGGATTCAGGCATTGGCATTCCGTCATCAAAATTCCGCACCGTGTTCAAGGAATTCGCCCGGCTGGAGGATGGCGCGCGGACTGCAAGCGGATTGGGGCTGGGGCTTTCCATCGTCGACCGGCTGTCGCGGATGCTGAGCCATCCGGTACAGCTTGCCTCGCAGCCCGGCCGCGGCACGAGCTTCCGCGTCGAGATCCCGCGAGACCTTGCTGCGCCGAACGCTGCTTCGGCCAGAGTTCGACGCGAGCGTGCAAAACCCGCCAATGTGTTGAATGGATTGCGGGTGCTCTGCGTCGACAACGAACCGCAGATCCTCGAAGGCATGAGCCTTCTGATCACCGGCTGGGGCTGCACGGTCGGCCAGGCCCGCTCGCTTGCCGAGATCGATACGATCATCAAGGGCCGCGAACCGCCGCCGGATGTCATCATCGCCGACTACCATCTCGACGACGGTTACGGGATCGAGGCAATCCTTGCGCTGAGGTCCCATTATCAGACCGCAATGCCGGCGATGCTGATCACGGCCGACCGGACACCGGAGGTTCGGGCAGAGGCCGAGCGGCACGGCATTGCCGTGCAGCACAAGCCAGTAAAGCCTGCGGCAATCCGCGCTTATCTGACGCAAAGCGCCGGTTTGCGCCGGGTCGCCGCCGAATAGTTTTCCACATCCACTGACAAATGCCGTTCATGTGACAGTCATCACGGACTGTTTACGGTTGAAATGTCTGAACGTCGGCTAATACCGATTCTTGCCGGAACTCTCCGGCTTCTCGCGACGTTTAGGCGCGTGACTTCCTGGCCCGCAGAGGCCTTACGGACCGAGGGGCTGGCACCATCGGAACCGGCAGAGACGGAGACCGCGACCGATGAAGCGCTTTGAAATCATTGACGGAATGCGAGGGTACTTCCTCGTTTTCATGGTACTCAACCACCTTATCTTTGCTGGTGGATACCTGCTTGTAAAAATCAATCACAACCAGCTCGCCTTCGTGGAAGACGCTCAGGGTTTCGTATTCCTGTCCGGCCTGATGATCGGCATGGTTTATGCCCGCAAGATGATGAAGGCCGGATATGCGGCTGGTCGTTCGGCGATCTATAGCCGCGCGTTCGAGCTTTATCGTTATGCGATGGGCATTGTGATCGCGGTCATGGTGGCGCAGATGGTGCTGCCGGGCGCTTATTCGATCTGGTTCAACTGGTTGGGCTACACGACCTTCGACGATCCGCTGCGTCTCGCCGCGATCGCGACCTTCCTGTACCAGCCGACCTTCATGGACATCCTGCCGCAATACATCATCTACATGCTGTTTGCCCCGATGCTGATCAAGCTCGTGCTGGACGATAAGTGGCACTATGTTGTGGCCGCATCGATCATGCTGTGGATGGCCGGCCAGCTTGGCCTGCACCAATTGCTCACCATCCCGCTCAACGAGCTGGTCATGGGTGCCGATGACCAGGGACTGCGCGTTTCGTTCAACCTGTTCGGCTGGCAGATCGTGTTCTTCTCGGGTCTGGTGCTCGGCGCGCTGACGTCGTCGGGCAAGATCAACTGGGGTAATGTGTTGTCGCCCGACAACACATTCATCCCCAAGGTGGCGCTGGTGCTGGTGCTATTCTTCCTGCCGCTGCGCCTGATTACCGCCAATGAGCTGATGCCGCCGCACATGATCGGCAAGTTCGCCTCGATGGAAATCCGTGCAGATTTCGGTCCGGTCTATCTGTTGAACTTCGCGGCGATGGGTCTGCTCGTCACCTGGCTGATCGTTGCCGGCCCGAAGCACAAGGCGGCATGGGTTCGCGCGATTGCCTCGGCACTGACCTGGGTGTTCACTCTGCGTTTCCTGCGCCTGCTCGGCCGCCATTCGCTTTATGTCTATGTCTGGCACGTCGCGATCGTTTACTTCGTCTATTATTTCGACGGCCGTTCGCCGGAACTGGACGAGCTGACAAAAACGGCGATTGCAGTCGTTGCGGTTGGACTTCTTGCCATCCCGGCCGTCTGGCGGGAGCGCGACAAGTATCTCGGCACCGCGGAGCCGGCACCGGCCAAGGCCCGCGACCCGAAACCGGCCGCTTCCACCGGCCAGCAGCAGATGGTCGTGCGGTAGAACCAAACGGATCGAGAAATTGCAAAGGGCGGCCCGAGGGCCGCCCTTTTCGTTTATGGAAAGCGATCCGCCTTGTGCTTCAGTGTGGGACAACGACCCGGTTGGTTGCGGCATCCGCATCGGCATCTTCCTTGCCGGCAAACCAGTTGGCGAGAAGTGCGCCGGAAATGTTGTGCCATACGGAGAAGATGGCGCTCGGGACTGCGGCGAGCGGCGAGAAGTAGGCGGTGGCAAGGGCTGCACCAAGGCCGGAATTCTGCATGCCGACTTCGATTGCGAGCGCCTTGCGCTTGTAGAAATTCAGGCCGAGCGCCTTGGCGGCGAAATAACCAAGCAAGTAACCGAGACCGTTATGCAGCATGACGACCGCGAAGATCAGCAGACCGGACTGGGCGATCGCCCCCTTCGATGCGCCGACAACCGCGGCGACGATCAGCACGATGCCGACGACGCTGACCAGCGGCAGGACCGGGATCGCGGCGCGGACGAGGCCGGGGATCAGCTTCTGTGCCAGGAAACCAAGCGCCAGCGGCATGATGATGACTTCGAGAATGCTGACGAACATCGCCCAGGCATCGACCGGAAGATACTGGCTGGCGAACATCCAGACGAGGAAGGGCGTGACGATGGGGGCCGCAAGCGTGGTGACGCTGGTGCAGGCGACCGACAGAGCGACATCCCCACGGGCAAGATAGGTCATGACGTTGGACGAGGTGCCGCCCGGGCAGCAGCCGACGAGGATGACGCCGGCGGCGACTTCCGGCGGCATCGGGATGATCTTGGTCAAGAGCAGGGCAAGTGCCGGCATGATGGCGAAATGGGCAACGACACCGATCGCCACTTCATAAGGGCGGCGGGCCAGTTCGCGGAAATCATCGACCGAAATGGTGAGGCCCATGCCGAACATGATGATGCCGAGAAGGGCGACGATCCACGGCGCCACCTGTTTGAAGGTGTCGGGGAAGAAAAAGCCGAGAACGGCGAAAAGGATGACCCAGATTGCGAAGGTTTTTCCAACGAAGGCGGAGAAGGTTGCCAAGGATTTCAAGAATGCACTCCCGAACGAAATAAAGTGTCGCGCGGTCTAATCCTCTCAAGCCTGGCGTCAAGGCCGATTTGACGAATATCAGTTCTCTATCCGTCCGTTTCGGCCCTGATTACCCGATCAGATCCCCTCCCCGTAGCCCGACTGCACGGCAGCGCTGATCGACGAGACGAAGCGGCGGGTGCGCTCGTGTTCCGGTGCGCCGAAGACGCGATCGGCCGCGCCCTGCTCTACGATCTTGCCGGCTTCGAGGAAGACCGCATGATCGGCGACGCGGGATGCGAGGCGCAGGTCGTGGGTGGCGATGACCATGGTCGTGCCTTCGGCCGCAAGCTTGCTCAGGACCTCGACGACTTCGGTTGCCAGTTCCGGATCGAGCGCCGAAGTGGGTTCGTCGCAGAGCAGCACACGCGGCGACATGGCGAGTGCACGGGCGATTGCCACACGCTGCTGCTGGCCGCCGGAAAGGGTCGAGGGCCATGAGTCGACCTTATGCGCCATGCCGACCTTGGTGAGCAGTTCACGCGCACGGGCTTCCGCCTTCTCACGCGGCCATTTCAGCACCGTGACCAGGCCTTCCATGACGTTTTCGAGCGCCGTGCGGTGGGGGAAAAGCTGGAAATTCTGAAAAACCATGCCGGTCTGGCGGCGGATTTTTTGAACTGCATCCCAGCCGACCTTTTTGCCGGGAGCGAACTCGATTACCGCATCACCCAGGCGGATCGTGCCGGAGGTCGGGATTTCGAGCAGGTTGATGCAGCGCAGAAGCGTGCTCTTGCCGCCGCCCGACGGGCCGACAAGGGCAGTGACGCTGCCTTCATTTACCTTGAGGCTGATATCGTCGATGACCTGAAGGTCGCCGAAATTCTTGCGGATATGGGAGAGCTCGATCATCGGTTGGCCTCCAGCATGCCGCCATATCTCGAAAAGCGTTTTTCCAGCCGTACCTGCAGCGCCGAAAGCACGGAGCTGAGCGCCAGATAGATGATCGCCGCCTGGATATAGAGGATCAGCGGCTCGTAAGTGGTGGCGACGATGCGCTGGGCGGCCTGAAACAGTTCCGGCACGGTGATGGCGGCGGCGAGCGAGGTATCCTTGACCAGCGAGATGAAGGTGTTGGAAAGCGGCGGCACGGCAACGCGGGCTGCCTGCGGCAGGATGGTGCGGGCCATGGCCTGACGCCAGTTCATGCCGATCGAATAGGCTGCTTCCCACTGGCCTTTCGGCACGGAGGCGATGACCGCGCGAATGATTTCGGACGAATAGGCGCCGATATTGAGCGTGAAGCCGATCAGCGCCGCCGGGAAGGCATCGAGCAGGATGCCGACGCTGGGCAGGCCGTAAAAGATGACGAAAAGCTGGACGAGCAGCGGCGTGCCGCGAATGACCCAGACGTAGAACCTTGCGATCAGCACCAGCGGCTTCGGGCCGAACAGGCGGGTAACGGCGGTGATGAGACCGAGCGTCAGGCCGAAGGCGAAGGAGAGCAAGGTCAGCGGCACGGTGAATTTCACACCGGCCCAAAGCAGGGTCGGGAATGAATCCATCATCAGTTGAAGCCAATGCGGCACGGGCGAAGTCCTTACTCTCTAACGCTCTATGATCATCAACACGAAAACGCCCGGCCAAGGCCGGACGTTCGGGTTCAGCTTTCGCCAAATCCTAGCACGGTTCAAGTGCAGGAGGATCGGACGAATATCTCTTGCATATCTCTTACTTGGAGACGTCCTGACCGAAATATTTCTCGGAGATCGTCTTGTAGGTGCCGTCGGCCTTGATATCGGCCAGCGCCTTGTTGACCTCGGCCACCAGTTCGTCGTCACCCTTGCGCAGCAGGACGCCGGAATAGCTGGCTTCAGCCTGTTCGGCGACGATCTTGACCGGTGCGTCGGCCTTCTGCTTCTTGAAATCGAAGAAGGAAAGGCTGTCGTTCAGCGTCGCATCGGCGCGGCGGCTAAGAACCAGCTGGATCGACTGGTCGAAACCATCGGTGCCGACGAGCTCGGCGCCCGCAGCTTCGGCCATCTTGCCGTAATTGCTGGTGAGCGACTGGGCGGCCTTCTTGCCCTTGAGATCGGCAAAACCCTTGATATCGGTGTTGTCGTCACGGACGATCAGCACGGCTTTCGACGCGATATAGGGCTCGGAGAAGGCATATTTCTGCTTACGGGCATCGGTGATGCCGACCTGGTTGATGACGGCGTCATAACGATCCGCATCGATACCGGCGATCAGGCCATCCCACTTGCCTTCGACGAACTGGGCCTTCACGCCGAGCTTTGCGGCAACCGCTTCGCCGATCTCGACATCGAAGCCCACGAGCTTGTTCGATGCGTCGTGGAAGGTGAAGGGGGCGTAGGTGCCTTCCGTGCCGATGCGGATGACGCCGGCCTTTTTGATCTTGTCGAGGTTTTCGCCGGCAAAGACCGGAGCGGCAAAAGCAGCCTGCACGAGCAGGGCGGCGGCAACAGCCTTGAGAGTGGTTTTGACGAGGTTCATTTCGGTATTCTCCAACGAATGAGTTGCCGTGGTGATCGCAGAAAATAGGCGCGTTGTGAGGAAAGAAAACCGCCGCCGAAAGCGGCAAATGCGAATATTTTTTGCGTCCTCCACGGGCGAATGCTCGAAATGCGGATTTGTCGCAGGGATTCAGGTGGTTGACCGGGTGACAGATGCGCATCGGGATAAGGATGCAATACGCCCTTGGCGATCTTGAGCATTTCCAAGTTCGGACGGGGCGCTGAAAGCTGCCTCATGATTTAGTTTGTAAGTGACACCTCTCAGCGCCCCGTTCGGCAGTTTTTATCCACGACTCCGATCCCTCT
>RCUQ01000096.1_pt1 | contig 91284 bp, 83 predicted proteins | sample 2166351 | NCBI WGS metagenome assembly RCUQ01 (sample SAMN09932597, study PRJNA488358) | compost metagenome | feature: garden; material: soil; isolation source: compost soil in acetonitrile-enriched culture | place: Germany: Experimental Botanical Garden Goettingen | collected 2016-01-27
GCTCCGGGAGGCGAACGCCACCTGACCCGTGACATGCTCGGAGGTCGATGCGGAGTTGAGGGTCGAGCTATCCGCTCCGGGGAAGCCGGAGGGTGGGACGAGCGGGCGGGGGCATGCCGTCAGCAGGATCCCCAGCATCACCAGGGCGGCGATCGCCAGCCCCTTCCCGCCTCGGCGGGCTAACATAAGCCTTATTATGGGCAGCGCCGGAAAAACTGGATGCCGCCTGGCTTGAGGAACGATCGATGAACGGAAGAGGACGTCAACGGGGAAGCGACATGCGCCTCAAAAGCAGCATTGACTTGAAAAACCAGATAATAAGGCTTATGTCATTCTGCTTTTATCCCTGTACCCAGCAGCCAAGCGTTTAAACTCGCGACGATGAGTTCCTTATCAGTTTTAGACGGTTACATGGGGCGTCGCGGCCCGCTCTGATGCAGTCCTCTCCTGGTTTCCGACAAAAAGAGGTTGCCTCAATCGAGGCAACCTCCGGGTGTCGATTGGCTGACGCTCGCCACTCCGGGCAAGCCCGAGGTGGATTCAGAGCGATGTGCCCCGGGGACGAAGCGCTAGGCGTTGGCCTTGAGGGGCACGTGGGCCATGAAGTCCTGGGCGAAGCGCTGAGCGTACTGCTCGAGGAGCTGCTCGACGCGCGCGGGATCGGGCGACTGGACGACCAGGCCCGCGTGGTACTTCTTCTTTTGCACCCAGACGACCTCGGGGTCGTTGTAGGAGCTCATGTCGGGGTGCTCCTGCTGGGCCAGGGTCACGATGACGCCGGCGTAGTCCTTGCGGGTCTTGGGGAGCTTGTAGGGCTCGCCTTGGCCGGGCAGGTCGTACTTGGCCAGGTCCTTGCCCGAGAGGTCGAGGCGGGCCCACTCGTGCCAGAGGCAGATGTCGCTGGCGCGGTAGATGACGTCGGGGATGCGGGCCGCGCCGACGCGGGCGCCGGCTTCGAGGAAGTAGAACTTGCCGTCGGCTTCGGACTTGATGTACTCGATGTGGGTCACGCCGCGCACGAGGCCGAGGCTCTTGATGACTTCCTTGTTGAGCTTCTGGAGGGTCTTCTCTTCGGCGGTGCCGCGCTTGATGGTGCGGGTGGTGTAGACGCCGCCGTCCTGGTTGAGGGCGAGCATGGGCTTGCCGTACTTGGACGCCGAGGCGAAGACCACCTCACTCTCGGAGACCACCGAGTCGACGTGGTAGACGTCGCCGGGGGTGAACTTCTCGAGCAGGTAGCCGGACTGCTTGTCGCCGAGCTCGTTGAGGCGGTCCCAGAGCTCCTGCGGGTGGTTGATCTTCTTGATGCCGAAGGACGCGGCCTCCATGCGGGGCTTGAGGATCCAGGGGCCGGGCACCCGGTTGAGGTAGGCATTGAGCTCGTCGTAGTTGAGGATGTGCACGAAGTCCGGCACGGGGATGCCGTCTTCTTGCGCCTTCATGCGCATGGCGAGCTTGTCGCGGAAGTAGTGCATGGTGGTCTCGCCCATGCCGGGCAAGCGAAGATGCTCGCGCAGCATGCAGGCCACGTCGACCTCGAAGTCGCCCATGGGGACGACCCGATCGATCCGGCGGCTGCGGGCGAGGTAGCTCACGACGTTCTTGACGACCTTCTCGTCGAAGAGGTCGGGCACGGCGAAAACGTCGTCGACATGGTCGCGGGGCCAGGCTTGATCCAGGCTCTTGGCGGTGGTCATCACCAGCACGCGCCAGCCCATCTGCTTGGCGTAGATCATGAAGGGCCGGCCAATGACGGCACCGGCGATGCAAAGTACGGTAGGACGGTTATCCACTCTCGAGCTCTCCCTTATCGATCAGTCAACCGAGTGTACCTCCGGATATCATACCGCAATCGTGGCTTCTCAAGAAGTGTGAAGTTCTGTTAACATGGGGCGTCTTCGATGGGCCGCATGCCGACGCGCCGTGAACGAGCGCGTCGTGACCGGCGCGAGCAGGAGGAGCACCATGCCTACGGTCGAAACCACTCCCGAGATGGTCGAACGCATTTACGCGCAAATGGAAGAGAACCTATCGATCGTTCGCGATCGCCTATCGCGCCCGCTTACCCTCTCCGAGAAGATCCTCTTCTCGCACCTCGACGATCCCCAAAATCAGGAGCTCGACGCCGGGAAGTCCTATCTTCAGCTACGGGTCGACCGGGTCATCATGCAGGATGCCACGGCCCAGATGGCGATTCTCCAGTTCATGCAGGCCGGCAAGAAGCAAGTTGCCATCCCCTCTTCGGTTCATTGCGACCACCTGATCCAGGCCTACCAGGGCGCCGGCTCGGATACGGATCGCGCCCGGACGAGCAACCAGGAGGTCTACGACTTCCTGCGTTCGGCCTGCTCCAAGTTCGGCATCGGCTTCTGGGGCCCCGGCTCGGGGATCATCCACCAGGTGGTGCTCGAGAACTACGCCTTCCCGGGCGGCCTCATGATCGGCTCGGACTCCCATACGCCCAACATGGGCGGCCTCAGCATGGTGGCTATCGGGGTGGGGGGCGCCGACGCGGTCGACGCCATGGCTGGCTTCCCATGGGAGGTCCTTCAGCCCCGGCTGGTGGGCGTCAAGCTCACCGGTGAACTTCAAGGCTGGACGGCGCCCAAGGACATCATCCTCTACGTGGCCGGCCGGCTCACGGTCAAGGGAGGCACCAACCGGATCGTCGAGTACTTTGGCCCCGGGGCGCGAACCTTGGCGGCCACCGGCAAGGCCACGATCACCAACATGGGGGCCGAGATCGGCGCCACCACGTCGGTCTTCCCCTACGACGAGAACTCCGAGGCCTACCTCCGCGCCACCGACCGCGGGGGCATCGCCGACGTGGCCGCGCGCTACATGCACCTCTTCGCCTCGGATCCCGAGGTCGAGCAGGACCCCGCGCGCTTCTACGACGAGATCATCGAGATCAACCTCTCGGAGTTGCCTCCCCTGATCGTCGGGCCCTTCACTCCCGACCTCGTCCGCCCGGTCTCCGAGCTGGCCGAGGACGCCGCGGCCCACGGCTACCCCGACACCATCTCGGCGACCCTCGTCGGCTCGTGCACGAACTCCTCCTACGAGGATATCTCGCGCGCGGCCGCCGTCGCCGAGCAGGCCCGCAAGCACGGCGCCAAGGCTGCCGTGCCCTTGATGATCAACCCGGGTTCGGCCCAGATCTTCGATACCGCCCGCCGCGACGGCCTCCTCGACAGCCTGGAGGCCATCGGGGCGAAGATCTTCGCCAATGCCTGCGGCCCTTGCATCGGCCAGTGGAAGCGCGACGAGGTCAAGCGCGGCGTCAAAAACACCATCGTCAACTCCTATAACCGGAACTTCCCCGGCCGCAACGACGATAACCCCGAGACCCATGCCTTCGTCACCAGCCCCGAGGTCACCGTGGCCTATGCCCTGGCCGGTAAGCTGACGATCGATCCGCTTAACGACCCGATCCCGCTGGCTGATGGCAAGACCTTCAAGCTCGAAGCTCCCCCGCGGGTGGACGCGCTTCCCAAACGGGGCTACATCGGCCAGAAGACGGGTTACGTCGCCCCGTCCGACAATCCCGACTCCGTGTCGGTGCAGATCCCCGAAGGCTCCGAACGCCTCCAGATCCTCGACCCCTTCGAGCCCATGGTCGAGTCGGAGCTCACCCGGATGCCGGTTCTCATCAAGACCAAGGGCAAGACGACCACCGACCATATTTCGCCGGCCGGCGCCTGGCTGCGCTACCGCGGCCACCTCGACAAGATCTCCGACAACCTCCTCATGGGGGCCATCAACGCTTGGACCGGCGAGCGCGGCAAGACCAAGAACGTCCTGACCGGCGAGACGGGTCTCGACGTTTCCAAGGTCGCCCGCGCCTACAAGGAATGCGGCAAGCGCTGGGTCATCGTCGGAGACGAGAATTACGGCGAAGGCTCCAGCCGCGAGCACGCTGCCATGTCTCCGCGTTACCTCGGCTGCGCGGCGGTCATCGCCCGTTCGTTCGCACGCATCCACGAGTCCAACCTCAAGAAGCAAGGGATCCTGCCCCTGACTTTCGTCAACCCGGCCGACTACGACAAAATCCAGGAAGGCGATACGGTCTCGCTGGAGTACCTGGCCGAGCTGGATCCCATCCGGACCATCAACATGCTGGTCGAACATCGGGACGGCACGTCGGAGATCATCACCCTCAAGCACACCTTGAACCTCGAACACGAGGCCTGGTTCCGCGCAGGCTCGGCCCTCAACCTGATCCGCAAGCAGGAGGGCAAGCGCCCGATTGAGTTCGCAAGCGCCCTGGAGACGGATTCCCACCGCAGGGAGGGGGGCTGCGGCCCAAGAATCCAACCCGGTGACGAGAACGACATCACCATGGAGACCGACCAAGCTTAAGCGTCCCCTCGGGAGCGCCCCCGGGCCAAACGCCCGGGGGCTTCGCTCGTCTATAGGAGGTAATGGCAGATGACCCACGTCGCCTTCCAGGGAGAACCCGGCGCCTACAGCGAGGTCGCCGTCCTCCAGCTCTTCCCCGATGCCCGTTCCCTGCCGTCGGCCACCTTCCAAAAGGTCTTCGACCGCGTGGAATCCGGAGAAGCCGCCTGGGGCGTCCTTCCTATCGAGAACTCGCTGACCGGCAGCATCAAGGAGAATTACGACCTGCTCGCCGAGCGCTCCGTGACCCTCGTCGGAGAGACGGTCGTTCCCGTTCAGCACTGCTTGATGGCCCTGCCGGGCCAGACGCTCGACGACATCCGCGAGGTGCTCTCGCATCCTCAAGGACTCGAACAGAGCAGCGCTTTTCTGGGACGAATGAACGTCGAGCAAGTGCCCGCCTACGACACGGCGGGAAGCGCCAAGCTCATCCGGCAGCAGGAGCGCCGGGGTGCCGCCGCCGTGGCCAGCCGCCGCGCCGCCGAGATCTACCGGCTGGAGATTCTTGCCGAGCGGATTCAAAACCAGGCCGACAACTTCACGCGCTTCGTGGCGATCGCCCTCCCCGGCAAGACGCCCCCGTTCGACCTCGCCGCGCCCCGCAAATCCTCGCTCATCCTCGGCCTACCCAACGTTCCCGGCGCCCTCTACCACGCGCTGGGTGTCCTCGCCCGCCGCGACATCCAGCTCACCCGCCTGGAATCCCGGCCCAACCGCAAGAAGCCCTGGGAGTACCTCTTCTACCTCGAATTCGAGGGTGACCTCCAATCGCCGCGCATCGCCGAGGCCATGGCCGAGCTCCGGCAATCGGAGGCCTCGATCGTGCCCCTCGGCTCCTACCCCCAGGCCCGCATGCCCTAGAGCGAGTCGCGTTGCTTCAGGACGGCTTCGCTTTACAAGCCTAGAGCCGCAGGCGCTAGGCTCGCGGAGAGCTTTGGCTCGCGTGCTATGATGGGCACGTTCCTCAGGCCGGAAGGCCTTACCCACTGGCTCTCCGGCGTCCGAGACGCGATGGGCCCGGAGGTTTCCCGTTTTGACGATGACTCCTGCCCTCGCGCGCCGTATCAAACAGCATGTCCATGCGCCCGTTCACCGCCTTTTCGCTCCCTGCCCTCCCGGCCTGGAGCCGGTTCTCGCACGTGAGCTGACCGAACTCGTGGCCACGGACGTCACGCCGCTCGCCGGAGGAGTGGAGTTCTCGGGCAAGCTCGAGCTCGCGTACCAGGCGAACCTCTGGCTTCGTACCGCGAACCGCGTTCTCTTGAGGGTCGCCGAGTTCCGGGCGCGAGTCCCCGAGGAGCTCTTCCGCCATGCCCGGGAGGTTCGCTGGGAGACCTTGCTGCCGGCCTTGCCCCTTCGCGTCGAGGTCAGCCTTCGCGCCTCGCGCATGACCTCGGATACCCAGGTCGAGCGGACCTTGCGGGAAGCCATCCAGGCGCGTCTCGACGAGCAAGGCCTGCCGGCGCTTCCCGAGGGTGACGCCCCCGCCCAGCTCTTGCTTGTACGGCTGGAGGAGAACCGGGTCCTCCTGTCTCTGGACACCACCGGCGAGTTGCTGCACAAGCGCGGCTACCGGGAAGCCACGGCCAAGGCCCCGATTCGCGAGACCCTGGCGGCCGGTATCCTCCTGGCGGCCGGCTACGACGGCGCGTCGCCCCTCCTCGACCCGATGTGCGGCGCTGGGACCTTTCCCATCGAGGCGGCGCTGATCGCCCGCAGGCTGCCTCCGGGCCTGCATCGCGGCTTCCTCTTCGAGAGCTGGCCCTCCTTCAAGGAGGCCACCTGGAACCACCTCAAGGCCAAGGCGATGACCCAGGCGCTCCCCGAGGCTCCCCAGCCCATTTTGGCGCAGGACCTCCATCCGGGGGCGATCGCCGCCACCCGCTCCAACGCCGAGCGGGCCGGAGTCTTGGGCGACCTTACCCTCAAGGAAGCGGATTTCTTCGCGTCCTCGGCCCCCGAAGGCCCGCAAGGCTGGGTTGCCATCAACCCGCCCTACGGCCGCCGCATCGGCGAACGCGAGGACGTGGGGCGCCTCTACGACCGGATCGGCTCCGCCCTGCGCCGCGGCTATCCGGGCTGGAGCTTTGCCATCGTCGTGCCGGAGCCCAGCCTGTATGGCGCGTTGAAGCTGCCTGAGCGCGAGCGTCTGATTTTGCCGCACGGCGGATTGAAAGTCGGCGTGACGATCGGTCGACTGCCCGATTAAAATGGAGCTTTCCCCGCCTCCTTGTATGAAAGGTCGGAACCATGGCGTTTCCGCGCGGTAGCGGCATCCTCCTTCACCCCACCTCCCTGCCGGGTCGTTACGGCATCGGGAGCCTCGGCGCCGAGGCCTTCCAGTTCGTCGATTTCCTGGTGGCGGCCGGCCAGCGCTACTGGCAGGTGCTTCCGCTCGGGCATACCGGCCACGGGGATTCACCCTACGCCGCCGTCTCGGCCTTCGCCGGCAATCCGCTGCTGATCAGCCTGCCGGAACTGGTCGAGGAGGGCTGGCTTTCAGCCGAGACGCTCTCAAACGCCCCCAGTTTCCCCACGGAGCGCGTGGATTACGAAGCGCTCATCCCCTGGAAGGCAACGGTCTTGAAGGAGGCCTATCAGGGCTTCAAGGCGAGCGCCTCCGAGGACCATCGGCGCGACATGACGGAGTTCTGCGCGCTGGCGGCCCACTGGCTCGAGGATTACGCGCTCTTCATGGCCCTCAAAGACGCCCACGACGACGCACCCTGGGCCAAATGGGAGTCGAGTGCCCGCCAACGCGCGCCTCAGGCGATCGCCCACTACCGAAAGGTCCTGGCGGAGAGCATCGGCTACTACCGCTTCGTGCAGTACGTCTTCTTCCGCCAGTTCACGGCCTTGAAGCGCTACGCCAATGAGCAAGGCCTCATGCTCATCGGCGACATGCCGATCTTCGTCGCCTACGATTCCGCCGACGCCTGGGCCAATCGCGACTTCTTCCTCTTCGACCGCGGAGGGCGCCCGATCGTCGTGGCAGGCGTTCCGCCCGACTACTTCAGCGCCACCGGGCAGCTCTGGGGTAACCCCCTGTATCGCTGGGACGTCATGCGGCGGACCGGGTACTCCTGGTGGATCGCCCGCATGCAGATGGCGCTCGTCATGTACGATATCGTGCGCATCGACCATTTCCGCGGCTTCGACGCCTACTGGGCCATCCCATACGGAGATAAGACCGCCGTCCGGGGACGCTGGATGCCGGCTCCCGGTCACCAGCTCTTCGAGCGTCTCTTCCAGACCTTGGGGAGCCTTCCCATCATCGCCGAGGATCTCGGTGTGATCACGCCCAAGGTCGAGCTGCTTCGCGATCGCTTCGGCTTCCCGGGCATGAAGGTCCTCCAGTTCGCCTTCGGGGGGGACGAGACGAACGCGTACCTGCCGAAGCGCCATATCCGAAATTCCGTGGTCTACACGGGCACCCACGACAACGACACGACCGTGGGTTGGTTCAGCCAGGCCAAGCGCAAGGAGAAGATCCACGCGCTCCGCCATACCGGCACCGACGGCCGGCGGATCGCCCTCGACATGATGCGCCTTGCGATGAGCTCGGTTGCGGACCTGGCCATCTTCCCCATGCAGGACGCGCTCGAACTCGGTAGCGACGCGCGCATGAACACGCCCGGCGTTCCCGAGGGCAACTGGGCCTGGCGCATGCGGGAAAACGACGCGAGCCCCGAGCTCGCCCTGGGCCTTCAGGGCTTCGCCCGGGAATTCCGGCGCTAAGCTTTCCCCCTCAAAATGCGACGCCCCCGGCATTTGCCGGGGGCGTCGCTGCATGTCGACCTAAAGGTTGTAGAGCCGGATGAGCTTCTTTTCGGTCTCTCCCTCGATCTTGGCCTCCACCTCCAGGTGCTTCTCGATGCCGGAGGTCTTGAGGTTATGCTTGAGCAGCTCGTCGAGCAGGTAGATGCCGGCCGAGTTGCTCATGGCGATTTCGATGGCGACCGGCTTCTCTTCGCCCTTGTGGAGGGTGACCGTGTCGATGGCCATCGCTGAGACCGAGTGGATGTTGACCTTCCCGGCCTCGAACGGGATGCGCGAACGTCCCTGCGCGATGTCGAGGGCATTGGCGACCTTGACGACGCCCGCTTCCAGCGTCAGGCAGCGCTCGGAAGGCTCGTGGGAGACGATGGCATGGAGAACCTCGGCCGTCACGATCTGCCGGGCCTCTCCCTCGTAAAGACCTTCGAGCAGGCGAGGCAGCATACGGTTCGCGATGAAGAGGCTGTAGATCTGGTGGCGATCGCGGTGAATGGCCATCCCCACGTCGTGAAGCAGGGCGCCCAGCACCACCACGACCTCGGCATCCTCGGCGGTCATGCCGTGGTCCTCGACCATCGAGGGCTCGATGCCGGCCTCGAGCAGCAGTCGAAGCAGCTTCACCGCCAGGTTGGAGACGATCTTGACGTGGACGTAGCCGTGATCACTCATCGCCAGGCGATTGACGGCGTTTACGTTGGACGAGCGCCAAAGCTGGTTGAGTTCGATATCCTTCTCAGCCCGCTGGAGCACGCTCTCGAGCTTCTGGTTCTGGCGAACGGGAATGTTGATCGGCACGGTAACCCCCCCTCATGGACGCTCCCCTTCCTTATACCCGTTCCTAGAGAGAACCTCGTTGTTGCAGGACAGCGAGCTGAGCCTATCACCTTCCAACTCGTGTGGGCGACGGATAACGCTCGCTGCCTTTCACAACCGCCGCGGGCGCTTGGCTTCCGGAATGCAAGCAGCGATTCTGTCCGGTGCTTCAGGGTTTCAAAAGGTGATGATGGGCTGAACGTTTCCGGCCGAAGGCGTCGGGGTAGGCGCAGGCGTCTCCTCGACGACATCAGCGCTCGAATGGGGAGACGGATCGGCTGAGACCGCACCGAAGGGTGGCTGACATGCGGCGAGCACGAGCCAGAGTCCTCCCAGCAGCAGGGACCAACGTCGTAGGGGGCGGCGTATTGGGCGCATCGGGTATCCTTTCCTGCCATTTTCGTACCCGCTCGGTCTTCCTTCGAACCCCGGATGCCATGAAGGATGCGTTGACGCTCCTAGGCCGGATCCGCTAGGCTGAATAACCGTTGCTCGTTTGATTCTTCCCCAAGCCTTCCGGCGTGAACGGGAACGACTGTCATGCCGATGCTTCGGAAACGTCGCAAGCGCAGGAAATAGCTCTCCCTCCGGGGGAAAGGAGCGCGGATGAAGCAGGGAATTCGCCAGGCCATGGCCTCGCTGGGCCTCATCTTGGCCGTCTCGTCATGTACCGACCTTCCCGTGGTACCCAAGAACACCGCGGGGGATCCGACCCCGGGTGCCACCAACAATCCGGGAACCGGCACCCCCGTACAGGCCGCCGCAGTGGCGCGCCTCGTCGTCACCCCGACCACCGTCGAGATCAACGCTCCCTACTCGCTCGGTGGTTATCAGTCCGAGACCGAGGCGGGGCCCTCTGCGCATGAGGTCGCGGGCTATCCCACCACGGCTCAGCTCTTTGTGGCTTACCTGGCGGAATCAGGGGAGGGAACCGAGCCGGCGCCGCTCCGCTGGGTGACGTCGAACCCTGAGCTGGTCATGGTCGATGACCATGGCTGGATTCGAGCCGTGGACCCCGGAGTCAGCGGGACCGCGTCGGTCACCGTCCAGCTCCGGAGCAACCCCGACATCCAGGCGAGCACCACCGTGACCGTGCGCAACGACGGGAAGCTCGTCGTCGAGCTGAAGTGAGGCCCGCGATGATGACCCTGCGAAATCCTTCCGTGGCGGCCCTCTTGCTTGCAAGCGTGCTGACGGTCGGCTGCCAGACCCGCACCACGCCTCCCCAGACGGCGGCCCTCATCGAGGACGGCATGCAGGTTCAGGCGGCGGATACCGGGCTCGTCGAAATCCGAGTCCGCTGGCCCGAAGTCGTCCAGGCCATTCCCTATAGCGCGAACTCCCTCGTGGTCACGGCCTTCGATTGGTTGGGCCGCGAAGCCGGCACGGCCACCTTGACCCGCACGGCCGCTTCGGATTCGCTGAGCACCGCGGCGCTTCGCCTGCGTGCCGGCACTTACACCATCGAGGCCAAGGCGTATCGCGAGCTCAGCCCCACGGTCACGAGCGTGCCGACCGCGATGGGCTCCGCTCCGGGAGTGATGATCAAGACCAACCTCAAGACCTACCTCCCCTTGACCTTGCAAGCCCAAGAGCCGACCTTCGGCGCCATGTCGGCGACAGCGGGGGGCAGCGGCTCGCAGTTCACCATCGATGCGGTTCGCTTCTTCAATCGCTCCGTGACCTTGGCCGACACCCTGGAGGTCTTCCTGGGCTACAACGAGCGCAGCCGCGTGAAAGCCTCCGTCTCCATCGAGCCACGCCGCCAGACGGCTCCGGTGACCGGAATCAACCACCTGATCGATCCCGAGCGCGACAAGGTTCGGGTGACGGTCCCGCGGGGCCTCAGCGGGACCTGCGAGGTCTGGCTCCGTGTCGACGGGGTCGAGGTGCGCGTCGGGCAGTTCCGGGTGATCGACCGCATGGTCCTCGAACCCGTTTCGGTGACGCGCCAGGTCGGGGAGTCCTACGAGGCCAAGAGCCAGCTTGCCGCTTTCTCGCTGGAAAATACGGTGGGCATGGGCAGCTTGCCTTATCCGATGGTGACCTGGACCAGCTCGGCTCCGAGCGTCGCCTTCGTGACGACCACCGGGACGGTCTACGCCTACCGTCCGGGACGCGCAACGCTTACCGCGCGCTCCGGGGACGTCGTTGCCTCCGTCGACTTGATTGCCACCGATCGCCATAGCACGGCCTCGGTCACCGTCTCGACCCCGGAACTCAATTCCGGGCATGTCTCAGCCCCGGTGACCCTACCGGCGTATTCCGGCGACGACACGGCCACCGTCACCCACTAGCGGCGCTTGCCTGTTTTGGAGGTTTTTATCATGCATGCATTCCTTCGGAAGAGCGGGGCGATCGCCGCAGCGGCCCTCCTGGCCACCAGTTGCGCGGTTCGTCCGCCCGTCACGACCCTCGACTCTCCGACGTCCCAAACCATCGACGTGAAGGAGCCCGGAAACGTCACCGTTCCCCTGACCCTGCCTGAACTCTCCGAGCGCAGCGTCCAGTATGCCTACGACCGCAACTACATCAACACGGTAGAAGTGCGTCTTCGCGACTCGCTGGGCAACGAATCGGTCCAGTACGTCGTCCGTAACGCCTATCTCGCGGGCTCGCGCGCCAGCGGCACCATCAACGTCACGTTCTTCAACGTGATGCCCGGGACCTTCACCCTCACCGTGCGCTCCAGCCACCGCCGCCTCTTGGCGGCCGACGGCCCCATCAAGTATGACGGCCTGCGGGATATCTTCTTCGTCGACAATGATGCTGACCACAGTTTCGACGTCGGCGAGGACGAGATGCGCATTATCTCCATGAGCGCCTCGACCGTCGCGACTAGCAACTTCCTGGTCTTCGCTTCGGATTCCCGCATGCCGGCCTGGGCCTTCCCCGATGCCCTGCGCACGGACACGACCTCGACCGCGGCGGGCTTCGGCATCGGAGCGGCCACCCAGTCGATCATCCCGAACCAGACCACCCAGGTGGCCGTCACCGTGGGACAGGTGCCCAAGTGGGATACGACCGAGCCCCACTCGAGCCGCGAAGTGACCGCTGGGGACACCGTGACCCTCAAGGTCGCGAGCGCCGACGCCTTGCAACCCGTCGATCAGATCATGGTCACGAGCCCTGGCGTGACCTTCAACGCCGGGATCCCCAACTTCGACGATTCGCGTTTCAGCCTCTACGCCCCGACGGTGAACGTGGGCGCCGGGACGGCCGTCTTCACTCCGACCGTCGCCACCAACCCGGATTCCGACACGGCTCCCGGCAGCTGGCCGATCTGGCTGGTTCGCGGGCAGGCCGCCGCGGAAATCGGCTTGACCCCCAACGCCGTCAACACCAACGCTCCCAAGATCATCGTCCACCCGGCGCTGGTGAACCGGGATGCGTCGCGGGCCTACGGCACGACGCATCACCTTTCGCCCGGCACGACCTCGACGGTGCGCTATGACCTGCGGGACATCCATGGCAACCGGGTGGCCGGAAACGTCGCCGGCGTGAACAACGTCAGCATCGGAAGCGTCAGGCGCGCGAACGCCGGGGTCGAGATCGACTTCGCGGTGGTCTCGCATACCTATAACGTGCCCGATCCCCGAAACAATCTGATGCCCTTCATCTTGCCAGGCCGAACGACCGGCACGGTGTCTAATACCGGTATCTACATGCAGGGGGGCACCGCTCCGGGCTTGATCACGACGGCGGCAACGTATTCGGTGACCGGTCCCGGTAACGTGCTGCGCATCTCGCAGCTCGAGGTGCCGTACTATGTGTACAAGGACAACGCCGCGAGCTTCGGCGCGGCCGGCAGCAACACGTACACCCTCAATGTCGTGGCGGATACCGCGAACGCCGGGAAGTTCATTGCCACGCTGTCGTTGACCAACGGGCCGCTCGGTGCGGTCAACGTTCCGATTGCTTCGGACAGCGTCGATCCCGCCATGAAGCCGCTGGTGCTGAAGCCCGCGGGAGTCCCTGCCGGCACGCTGCCTCTGCCGATGGACATGGTCGGTAGCCCCGTGATCATCCAGTTCCCGGAAGGGCGTGACTTGCGGATTGCGGATACCGGGACGGCCTTCCAGGTGACGAACTACGGCAACCGCCGGGTCAGCGACACGGATCGCGTGCGCATGCGCGTCCTCAACGGTAAGAACCCGCTCTTCACCAAGGACGTCGACTTCCAGTGGTTGCAGTAAGCTGAAACGGCGCGGGGGTGGACCATCGGTCCACCCCCGCGTTTACTTGATTCTGGGGTTTCGGGCGTAGGTTTCGCCCAGGATGCTGTCGACGCCGGAGAGGAAGCGGTTCCAGTCGAAGTTCTCGGCGGGGTCCTTCTTGCTCTTGCGATCGGTGATGTCCTTGTGGCCGACGATCCGGTCCTTGGGGATCTCGTACTTGGCGACGAGGTGGGCGACCAGGCGATTGAGCGTGTCGTACTGGGCGTCGGTGAAGGGGTCCGTGCCGGTCTGGGCGTTGACCAGCTCGATGCCGATGGAGAAGTCGTTGACCTTGACGCGATCGCCAAGCTTGCTGGGGCCGGCATGCCAGGCACGGCGCTCGTCCTCGACGCATTGCACGACCTCTCCGTCCTTGCCGATGATGTAATGGGCGCTGACCTGGCTCCGAGGGTTGAGGAAGTGGTTGGCGATGTGCCGCGCCGTCCGGACCCCGGGGCTTTCGGTGTCGTGGATGACCAGGCAGTCGATGGCCATGCCGAGCGGACGCTCGTCCTGATTGGGGGACGGTAGGTAGGTTACGGATGGTTTGGGCGGGATGGGGCGCAGCGACGCGATGGGCGTCGGCGACGGCAGCGGAGCGGGCCGGAGTCCCCAGCCCATGGCATAGAGGGAGCCCGTCATGATCACCACGGCCAACGGAAGGAAACTGGGCACCGGACTCCTCCTCCCCGACGATTCCTCGACCCACTCGACGCTCGCCGACCTCGGCGAGCGAAAGCCCGGCGCAGTGCGCCCTTGCGGCTCGGGGCTTCATCCCCCTGCCGTCGAAGGCTAGCTAGAATTGTACACGCGCCCTCGCCAAGTTTAACCAGCCGATCCGCTGTTCGATCTGGCTGGAGATCTTCGTTTGCGGGATCCTCGACACGTGGGGAAGTCGTCACACTCCCATGGCGAACGGCTTGGCGTTCGGGTATACTGGGGAATCTGACGGCCCCCCATCCCGCTTGAATACGAGGAAAGACCCCGTGACTGCCACCACCGAAGAACGCTACGACGAAGGCCTGAAGCTCTATGAATCGGGAGCTGCCTTGGAAGAGGTGTTGAAGGTCTTCCAGGACCTGCGCAAGGACGCCCCCAACGACGTCCGGATCGCCGTGAGCCTCAGCTGGCTCAACATCCTCCTGGGTAACAAGGAACCGGCTCTCCGCTACGCCAAGGAAGCCAAGAACGTCGCGCAGGGCCGTTACAACCACGCGCTCGCACTCTTGACCTTCGGTGAGAAGGGCGTTCGCGAGAAGCTCATCGAGGCCATCGAGTTGGGCGGCCACGACGGCATGCACGACGCCGTGGAGAACCTCCAGGATGCCATCCAGAAGAAGGGCGGCTCCTTCCCCGCGGCGGAGAAGATGATCCGCTGGATCCAGGAAATGGATCACCACCACTAGCCATGACGAACGAGACCCTATCCAAGGAAGAGAAGCGCGGCATGCAATCCAAACTGGCAGAACTCCAGCGCCGAAAGGACGAAGCAGCTCTGGGCGGCGGCGAAGCGGCGATCGCCAAGCAGCACGCCAAGGGCAAGCTCACGGCCCGTGAGCGTCTCGACCTCCTCCTGGATCCGGGGTCGTTCGTGGAGATCGACCGCTTCCGGGTCCACCGGGCCCAAAACTTCGGGATGCCATCGAAGCAGATTCCGGGTGATGGCGTCGTCACGGGCTACGGCCGCATCGACGGCCGATTGGTCTACGTCTTCTCCCAGGACTTCACCGTCTTCGGCGGCGCCCTGGGAGAAGTCCACGCCGAGAAGATCTGCAAGATCATGGACATGGCCGTCAAGAATGGCGCGCCGGTCATCGGCCTCAACGATTCGGGCGGCGCCCGCATCCAGGAAGGCGTCGAGAGCCTCGCTGGCTACGCCGAAGTCTTCTGGCGCAACGTCCAGGCCTCGGGCGTCGTGCCCCAGATCTCGGTCATCATGGGCCCCTGCGCGGGTGGAGCCGTCTACTCGCCGGCCATGACCGACTTCGTGGCCATGGTTCAGGACTCCTCGTACATGTTCATCACCGGTCCCGACGTTGTGAAGACCGTGACCGGCGAGGAAGTCAGTTTCGAGGAGCTGGGCGGAGCCTCCGTCCATGGCAAGATCAGCGGCGTCTCCCACCTCAGCTACCCCAGCGAGGAAGAGTGCCTGGAGAACATCCGCTATCTCCTGTCCTTCCTGCCCGATAACAACCTCGAGACTCCGCCCCTCATGCCCACCGACGATCCGGCGGATCGCGTCGAGGAGCGGCTGCGGGACCTCATTCCCGAGCAGCCCAACAAGCCTTACGACATGAAGGAGATCCTCGAGCTGGTGGTCGACGACGGCGACGTCTTCGAGATCATGCCCTCCTTCGCTCCCAACCTGATCACCGCCTTCGGGCGCATCAACGGCGAGACCGTGGGCATCGTCGCGAACCAGCCCAAGGAGATGGCGGGCACGCTCGACATCAACGCGTCGGTGAAGGGCGCGCGCTTCGTGCGCACCTGCGACGCCTTCAACATCCCGATCATCACCTTCGTGGACGTGCCCGGCTACTTCCCCGGCAAGACCCAGGAGTACGGCGGCATCATCCGGCACGGCGCCAAGCTGCTCTACGCCTACTGCGAGGCCACGGTTCCCATGATCACCGTGATCACCCGCAAGGCCTACGGCGGCGCCTACGACGTGCTGGGATCCAAGCATATCCGCACCGACGTGAACCTCGCCTGGCCCTCGGCCGAGATCGCGGTCATGGGCGCGGAAGGCGCGGCCAACATCCTGTATCGCCGGGAAATCGCCACCGATCCCGCCCACAAGGACGAGATGATTGCCGAGTACCGCGAGCGCTTCGCCAACCCGTACATCGCGGCCGAGCGGGGCTTCCTCGACGATATCATCGACCCGGCCGAGACCCGCCCCCGGCTCGCCGAGGCGCTTGCCATGCTCAAGAACAAGCGGGTTGAGCGGCCCCGGCGCAAGCACGGGAACGTCCCCCTCTAGCTGTCGCCTCAGAGGTCATCGCTTTGCCTACCGAAGCCGAACTCGCGGCGATTTCCGCCGCCCTCTCCGTCGTCCTGGAAAAGCCCGTCGCGGTTCAGGGAGCCCCCGCTCCCTCCGCATGGGCCCAGGCGTCTCGCCAGGAGGCCGTGGGCCTCGTCCCGGCGGTCTCCGAGCGCGCCTCCCTGAGAAGCTCGCTCGCCCCGTAACGTGGCGCCCCCCTCCGGGTATGCTCGGAGGGTATGATAGAATACCTGTCAGAGCGTCAATTAAATCCTGCTTTGGCGCCGTTTTGCGGCGCCAAAGGCGCTTTAGGGCGCGCTGAGCTTGCAGCAGGCGGCCTTAGGTCGCTTGGTGGCCCTTCGCGCAAGGCAATGCGTTTTTTTCAGAAAAACAGGGAACCAAGCCCCCCCCGCGAGGGTCTAAAGCCGTTGGGGCGTTCCGTCCCAACCCCACCTTCCCCCAGTACCCGCGACTCTTGCAAACGACAGCGAGAGGGAGCCGTGGGCCAAGGAAAACCGGTAACCCCTTTCTCGCTGTCCTGAAGCCACGCAACTTACTCTAAGGAGTGAAGCGGACATGATCGTGATTGAGAATCTGTCCAAGCGCTATGCGGACCGCACGGTCGTCCGGGACGTCACCTTCGACGTAAAGCAAGGTGAGATCCTGGGCTTCCTCGGCCCCAACGGCGCGGGCAAATCGACCACCATGAAGATGCTGACCGGGTACCTCACGCCGACCGCCGGTCGCGTCGAGGTCGGCGGATTCGACATGGCCAAGGATCCCATCAAGGCCAAGAGCCTGATCGGCTACCTGCCCGAGAACCCCCCGGTCTACCCCGAGATGACCGTGCGCGACTACCTGGCCTTCGCCGCCAAGCTTCGCGGCGTCCCCGGCCGGGAGGTCAAGGCCGCCGTCGATGAGGTGATTGCACGCTGCATCCTGGGCGAGGTCCCCAATAAGCTGATCGCCCATCTTTCCAAGGGCTTCCAGCAGCGCGTCGGGATTGCCCAGGCCCTGGTCCACAAGCCCAAGGTCATCATCCTCGACGAGCCGACCAACGGCCTCGACCCCAAGCAGATCATCCAGATCCGCGAGCTCATCAAGGGCCTGGCACAGGACCATACCGTCATCCTGAGCACGCACATCCTGCCGGAAGTCCAGGTGACTTGCAGCCGGGTCCTGATCATCAACCAGGGCACGGTCGTCGCCGAGGGCAAGCCGGAGGAACTCGAAGGCAAGCTTCGCGGCGGCATGCGCATCGAGCTCGAGGCGCGCGCTCCCCAAGGCGATATTTCGACCCAGCTTCAGGACCTTCCCGGCGTCTCGAACCTCGCGATCACCGCGAAGGCCGACGGCTTGGTGCGGGTTTCGCTCGAGGTTCCGAGCGGCAACGACCTGCGCGAGCGGATCGCCGCCGAGGTGGTCGGCCGGGGCTGGGGCTTGCTCGAGCTCAAGAGCGTGGGTCTCAGCCTCGAGGAAATCTTCCTCAAGCTGACCACCGCCGACGCCGCCCAAACGCAACCGCAAGCCGATGATTCGGAGGTGCTCACCCATGGCTAAGATCTGGGCGATCGCCCAACGCGAGCTGAAGGCCTACTTCGTCTCGCCCGTGGCCTACGTGGTCGCGGCCCTCTTCATGCTCGTCTCAGGCTATCTCTTCTCGCTCATCCTCTACCACACCCGCGAAGCCTCCATGCGGGGCCTCTTCGCCAACCTCAACGTGGTCTTTCTGATCGTCGCCCCTGCCCTCACCATGCGCCTCCTGGCCGAAGAGCGGCAGCGCGGCACCATCGAGATGCTCATGACGAGCCCGGTCTCGGATCGCGACATCGTGCTCGGCAAGTATCTCTCTTGCCTGCTCTACCTGGCCTTCTTGATGGGCCTCACGGTGATCTACCCGCTCACCCTCGCGTGGCTTGGCAAGCCCGACTGGATGACCATCCTCACCGGTTACCTCGGCATCTACCTCCTGGGCGCGTCCTTCATGGCTGTGGGGCTCCTGACCTCGAGCTGGACCAACAACCAGGTCATCGCCGCAGTCGCCACCTTCGCTCTCTCGTTGCTCATCTGGCTCTTGCCCTCGGCGGGCGCCGTGGTGGGCCAGCCCATGAGCCAGGTCTTCGAGTACATGTCGCTCCTTCAGCATCAGGAGAACCTCCTGCGCGGAGTCATCGACTCCTCGGACGTCATCTACTACGTGAGCTTCATCGTGGGTTCGCTCTTCCTGACCATCCGGTCGGTCGAAGTCTACCGCTGGAGGTAAGTCGTGCAGAATAAGAAATCCGTCCTGGATTGGGCCGTCACGGCCATCGGCGCGATCTCCGTCCTCTTGTTGGCCGGAGCCCTCGCCGGAACCTACTTCCCCAAGGTGATCTCCTTCAGCGTGGCCAACGGCCTGCGCATCGCGGGCTGGATCGGCGTCGGGCTCTATGCCGTCGGCGTCGCCTGGCAGAGCCGCGAGTTCCTCATGGACCTCGCGCGCAGCAAGAAGGCGCAAGGCGGAGCCAATACGCTGGTCTTCTCGATCGCCTTCCTCGCCGTTCTCGGCCTGCTGAACTTCGTCGGAGCCAAGTACAACAAGCGCGTCGACGTCACGCAGAACAAGCAGTACTCGCTTTCCGAGCAGACGAAGAAGATCGTCGGCAACCTAAAGGCCGAGACCAAGGTCGTCATGCTCGTTCGGCCCGGCGACCCCCACGTCCAGCAAATGAAGGAGCTCTGGCAGGAGTACGCCCACGTCTCCAAGCAGCTCAAGTTCGAGACCATCGACCCGGATCGCGAGCCCAGCAAGGCGCGGGCCTTCGCTACCGAGTTCGACACCGGTCCTAACCTTCGTTATGGGCAGGTCTTCCTGACCCAGGGCGTGAAGAAGGTCGAAGTCACCGGCTCCACCGAGCAGGACTTCACCGCCGGTCTTTTGAAGCTGACCCAGGATAAGCAGAAGGTCGTCTATTTCCTCGAAGGCCACGGCGAGCAGGACCTCATCCAGGCCAAGAGCGCGCTCGCCAAGCAGAACTACAAGACCGAAAACCTCTCGCTCCTCGGTAAGAAGGATGTCCCCGCCGACGCCGCAGTGGTGGTCGTCGCGGGTCCTCAGTCCGCGCTGATGGCCCAAGAGGTGGACGTCCTGAAGGCTTACGTGGAGCAGGGCGGCCGGGTCTTCGCGATGCTCTCCGACAAGCGGACGGGCATGGAAGACTGGCTGACGCAGCTCGGCATCACGGCCCGCAACGACCTGGTCGTCGATCCGCGCGCGAACATCAACTACGAGCCCGCCATGCCGGTGGCTCTGCGCTACCCGCATCATGCGATCACGCAGGGGCTGCAGGCGACGGCCTACCCCATGACCCGCTCGCTCATGCAGGCCGAGAAGATGCCTGAGGGCGTGACGGCCTGGTCGCTGGTCGAGACCTCTCCTGAGGCCTGGGGGGAGACCAACCTCATGAGCCGCGAGATCGGCTTTGACGCCGGCAAGGACGCCAAGGGCCCCCTCTCGCTGGCTTACGCGCTCATGCTCGACCAGAAGCCCGAGGCGGCTGCGCCTGTGGCTTCCGGCTCGACCGAGGCGGACGCCCTCGACGCCGAAAAGAAACAGACCCGCATGATCGTCATGGGCACCGCCCAGTTCGCCGCGGATCGGCTTTACGGCAGCGAGCTTTCCAACGGCGACCTCTTCCTCAAGAGCTTGAACTGGCTCGCCGAGGAAGACGCGCTGGTCTCGATCCCGGCCAAGGACACGACTCCGCGGACCATCGAGATGATGGGCAACCAGATCAACGCGGTCTTCTTGACCTCGGTGGCCGGCGTTCCCGCGCTCATGGTCGTCATCGGCAGCGTGATCTGGTGGCGCCGGAGGAGGGCATAATGAACTGGAAAGCAACCGTCGCCATGGTGGCGGTCGCGGCGGGACTTGGGGCCTACGTCTACTTCGTCGAGTCCCCGAAGCCCGCGCCGACCGAGTCAAACGAGGTCACGATCTGGTCCTATGACGGTGAAGCGGCCAAGAAACTCGACCGCTTGACCCTGAAGACCCCCAAGGGGGAAGCCCTCTATCAGAAGGCTCCCGCCAGCGGCTCGGTCGAGGGGGAGTGGACACTCGCCTCTCAGCCGGATCGCGACCTGGAGACCTGGCAGTTCGACACGCCGCTCAAGGATGCCTTGACCCTCAAGGCCGAGCGCAAGGTCGAGGATTCCGTCTCGGATCCCGCGGTCTACGGCTTCGACGCCCCTCAGCTCGAGCTGGCCGTGGGCACCGAGAAGGAGCCTCGGAAGTCCACGTTGATCGTCGGTGCCAAGAATCCGTTGGGTTCGGCCTATTACGCCAAGGGCCCCGACGGCAAGGTCTACCTGGTCAATGCGTTCAAGGTCGATACCTGGACGCGGCTGCAGGAGACGCCGCCGCTGGCGGCGCCCCGTCCGGCCGAGCCGGCATCGGGATCGGCCGAGTAAATTCCTTCCAAGGGGCCGCCTCAATTGCGTGAGGCGGCCCCTTTCGTTTGACGTCACTCCCGTTCTCCCCCCGTCACGCCCGCTCCCACTCCCCGTCACGCCCGCTCTTACCCCCGTCACCCCCGCTCTTACCCCCCGTCACCCCCGCCCTTACCCCCCGTCACCCCCGCGCAGGCGGGGGTCCAGGAGCCCACTGGATTCCCGCTTCCGCGGGAATGACGGGGAGGTGGGGCCTCCCTCTGGGGGTCATCGGTGGCGATCGCCTATCGGCTGGGTAAGATAACGATAAGTTGCTCGTCGTATCCCATTCGGAGGTCCCCACGATGCTGTACACCGTCAAGCCCGGCGACACGGTTCCTGATCTGGCGCGCCGTTTCAACCTTCCCGAGGCCCAGATCGAGAAGGCGGCCCAGGCTTCCGGCGACGGTAAGCTGCAGGCAGGGTTGCTCATTCGGCTTTCCGACGAGCTCCAACTTCAAACCAAGGCTTCGTCTCAATCCCCCGACCCCAGCAGCACCTCTCAACTTGAATCCACGGTCTCCAAGGCCCAAGAGGCACTGCAGGCGCAGGCGTCTACGAGTCTTTGGAGCGAGTCCGTGGAGTTAGCGGGGGCGACCTGGCGGGATGACGTCGAGGTGCCGAATTACGGCTCGGTCTACAATCCGAGTACCACGCCGACCGGGGCGCCCGAAGCGCCGAAGAAGTCCTGGTGGGACCAGCTCATCGACGGCGCGGAGGCCAAGGTGGACGAGTCCGCCAAGAAGGTCGAAAAGGCGACGGGGAACAACCCGCTGGTGAAGCTCTTTACCGGCTTCGGCCGCTTCCAGACGCAGGTGCTCGGGGGTGCCCTCAAGGCCGTCGGCGACATGGTGGGCGGCGTCGTGAATGCCGTGGCGCATCCCATCCAAACCCTGAAGGGCCTCTGGGGCCTGGCCGCGCATATCCCCTTCTCGCCTCCGAACCTGATTCACGTGGGCATGCAGGTCATGCAGGGCAAGGGCTTCTCGGAGATCCTGGACGAGGAGAAGCGCTACATGACCGGTGTCTGGAACGGCCTCACGGCGGGTTACCAGACGGCCATCAAGGAAGGGAAATGGGGAGAGATCCCGGGACGGCTGCTGGTCGACGTGGGATCCCTGCTGATTGGCGCCGGCGAGGCCAACGCCACGGCCAAGGGCATCTCGAGCGCCGGGAAGGCCGCCGGCTTGGTGGACGATGTGGCCAAGGTGGCCTCCGTGGCCGATGACGTGGCCAAGGTCGCGGCGGTGGCCGACGACGTCGCGAAGGTTTCGCGCTTGCAGACGGCCCTCAATGCCGCGACCACGGCCGTCAAGGGCTCGCGGGTCGCGGGTGTCGCCACCAAGGCCGCTGCGGCGGCCCACAAGGTCATCGACCTCCTGGGCGACGTCGGTAAGGCAGCCATGACGGCCGCCAAGAACAACAAGCTGGGAGCCGCGGCGGTCGCTCAGGCGGAGCAGCTCGGGACCAAGGTGATGGCGATCGCCGAGAAGGCCAAGGGCTTGCAAGGCGTTGAGAAAGCCACGCAGCTTTACGCCAAGCTGGCCGATGAGGCGCTGCTCGCCGCCCGTGAGGCCCGCGCGCTCGGGTCAACCCTCAAGGATGCCTCCTACGCCCAGATCGCCATCGAGCTCGAGACGCGCGCCGGCCAGATGCGCCTTGCCGCTACCGCCGCCTCGACGGGGATTCCGCTCAACGGCTTGGATGGCGGCGTTTCGGCCTTCGGGGATCGGTGATGTCGGCGGTCGAGTTCGCGCGCTTCATCGCAGAAGGCAAGGCCCATGCCGAGGCGGGCCGCTTCCAGGAAGCCCTACCTCTCTTGAAGCAGGCCTGCGAGGCCTTGCCTAGCAACGCCAACGGCCTCATCCTCCTGGGTGCGGTCAAGGAAGCGATGGGCGACCTGCGCGGAGCGCTCGCCGCCTTCGAGTCGGCCATCGACCTGGAGCCGAGTAGTCCCAAGCTTCGCCACCGGCTCGCCATGGTCTACGAGAAGATGGGGCAGCCTCAGGAAGCTCTCCTCCAGTACCGGAACTGCGTCACGCTGGCTCCGGATTTCACCGCCGCCTGGTTCCAGCTGGGCATGCTACAAACCCAGCAGGGCCAAGATGAGGCGGCCGTGGAAAGCTTCCGCAAGGTGACCGAGCAGGAGCCCGGCTTCGCGCCCGCCTGGAATGCGCTGGGGGTCTTGCTCGCCAATGCCGCTCAGACCGCCGAGGCTCTAGAAGCCTTGGCCCAAGGAGTCGCCCTGTCGCCCGAGGATGATGCGATTCGTCTGAATCTGGCCAATGTTCTGGCGGCGGAGGGGCAGCCCGAGGCCGCGCTCGAGGCTTACCTGGACGTGGCGCTCAGCCGTCCGGACTGGCCGATGGTGCATTTCGGGCTAGGCCTGGTCTACTCCGAGCTATCGCAGGATGAATCGGCCATCGCGAGCTTCCGGGAGGCGCTGAGGCTGCGCCCCGACTGGCGGGAGGCCCAGCATAACCTGGCATGGCTCCTAGGACGGAGCGGCAAGCAATCGGAGGCCGAGGCGCAGTACGAAGCGCTCTTGAAGGGCGATGCCACGGACTTGCTGGCGTTGACGGGCAAGGCCGTGGCGCGGGCGGAGGTCGACGACGAGGACGGGGCTCGCGCGGCGCTGCTGACGATGGCCGAGGCGATCGCCAAGGACTAGACCGCTGGGCGCCCCGCGCGAATTTACTAGCCGTTCGTTGCTTCAGGTCAGCTTCGCTTGACTAACCTCAAGCCGCAGGCGCTAGCGCCGGACCATGAGCACCGTCGGGTGCATGTAGACGTCGCGGAAGTAGGCGGCCTTTTCGTCGATGACCTGGGGCAGGCCGGTCTCGTCGCAGCGGGCGAAGCCGAACTGCTCGTAGAAGTGGACCAGGTGGTCGAAGGGCATGCAGTAGCAGGCCTCGCTGCCGAGCAGATCCACGAGCGATTTCAGGACCCGGCGAGCGATGCCCTGTCCGCGGTAATTGGGGTGGACGTACATCCCGCCGAGCTCGACGGCGTCCGAATAACGATGGAGGCGGCCGCAACCGACGATACGGTTGCCCGCGACCGCGACCAGCAATTGATCCTGGCCCGGATCCCATGGCATGAAGCCAAGCGTGGCGTAGATGGCGTTAATCTCGGGACGGTCACCTTCGGTGGCTTCCCGAAGTTGAAAACTGACTGCAACTGGGTTCATGATAGACTCCCGCTAGCGACTTGTGCCTGAAGTGCAGGCGTCATTGCCTCGCAGCCGTCGTGGACGCCTCGGCACCGGAACAGGCATCCAAGAGATATTCTACCCAATGCCGTCAAGACCAAGCAAACCCGCCCCCCTGAAGGGACGGGTTCGTGCGGGTTTTCGGGAAAACGATCCGGCTGATCCGCTACGGGCGCGGGTGCGGCCCCGGCTCGCGGGGGTGGAAGATCTCTTGCGGGGCGGGGCTCCGCTTGAGGGCCTCGGTCTCCTCGATCGATTCTTCTTCGGCACTCGGAACCGGGCGGAAGCGCTCGGCGATGGTGTCTTCCTGCGGCGTGAGGCTTTCCTTGAGATGGTCGCGATCCATGGCGTACCTCCTGACCTTGGAGTCTAGGGGCGACGCGAGGGGGGCGCAACCTGTGCCTCCTCCGTTCGGGCTCGGAGCGCGCTCAGACGCGAAGCTTGTAGCCGCGCCGGAAGAGCGTGAGCGCCAGGACCAGGCCGAAGGTCGTCAGGAGGGCGAGAAACGCCAGTTCCGAGAGGACCGGCGCCTTCCAGTCGGCGAGCATGCTGCCGCGGAAGCCGTCGATCAGGTAGAAGAGCGGATTGGCGCTCACGAAGTGCTGGAGATTCTCCGGCAGCAGGCGCGGGGAGTTGAAGACGCCGCCGAGGAAGACCAGCGGGGTGATGACGAAGGTCGTGGGAATAGAGAGCTGATCCCAGCTTTCCGCCACGAGTCCCATCACCAGGCCCATCGATGAGAAGAAGGCCGAGATCAGCACCATGAACAGCAGGTACAGGCCCCAGTTCGCAGGCGAAACCCCCACGACGACCCAGCCCAGCACCATGATCAGGTTGCCGATGATGAGCCCGCGTAGCACGCTTCCGACCACGTAGCCCAGGACCATTTCGAGGTAGGAGAGGGGGGCGACCAGGAGTTCCTGGATGCTGTTGGTGAAGCGGCCCTGGAAGAGGGAGGCGGCGGATTCGCTGAAGGAGGATTCGACCACGCTCATGACGATGAGGCCCGGCACCAGGAAGGCGAGGTAGGAAACTCCGTCGATGTCCTGGATGCGGCGGCCGAGCGAGAAGCCGAAGATGAAGAGGTAAAGCAGCGTCGAGACCAGGGGAGGCCAGATCACCTGGTTGATGATCCGGAAGGTACGCTTGATCTCGCGCATGGCCAGGGTTTGGAAGCCGATCATGTTCATTTGGAGTCCCTCCGGGCCGTCAGTTCCAGGAAGACGTCTTGCAGCGTCTTGCGCTGGACGTCCACGTGCGCGAGGCGATCGCCCTGAGCTTCAAACGCCGCCAGGATCCGAGCCAGGTCCGCGGGCTTGGCGTCAGTAAACGCCACCTCGCGAGACGTCGGATCCCAGGTAGCGCCCAGCGGGGCCAGGCCGTCCGGCAGGGCCTGCACCGGGGAGTCGAATTCCAGGACGATCCGCTCTTGGCTGCGGCCGGAAATCAGGGAGTCGGTCTTGTCCAGGGCCACCACGCGGCCATGGTTGATGATGCCGATGCGCTGGCAGAGGTGCTGCGCTTCTTCCAGGTAGTGGGTGGTGAGGATGATGGTCAGGCCTTCGCGGTTGAGGGTGGAGAGCACGTCCCAAAGCTCCAGGCGCAGCTCGACGTCCACGCCGGCGGTGGGCTCGTCCAGGATCAAGACGCGAGGCTGGTAAACCAGGGCTCTCGCCAGGCTCAGACGACGCTTCATGCCGCCGGAGAGCTTGGTGAAGTCCAGATCGCGCTTGGAATACAGCTCGAACTGCTTGAGCATCTGGTCGGCGCGGACCTTGGCTTCCTTGGAGGGGACGCCGAAGTAGCCCGCCGTGTAGATCAGGACCTCACGAATCGTCAGGTAGCGGTCGAAGTTGAACTCCTGGGGCGCGAGGCCGATGCTGGCGCGGGCCTGGCGGTAATCTTTGGTGACGTCGTGCCCGCAGACCTTGATCTGGCCTTCCTGGAAGTTGACCAGGCCGACGATGGCGTTGATGGTCGTCGTCTTGCCGGCGCCGTTGGGCCCCAGGAAGCCGAAGAACTCGCCTTCGGGGACGTCGAGCGAGAGGTGATCGACCGCCGTGAAGTCGCCGTAGCGCTTGACGAGGCCTTGAATGGAGAGCGCGCTGGTCATTCGTACACCTTCAGGTTGAAGTCGGTCTCCTCGGCGAGCAGGGCTCCGCTCTGCGCGTCCCGCACTTCGATGCGGTACTCCGTGTCGTCGTTGAGATCCCGCTGTTGGGCGGCCATGGCGCGGCGGAAGTCGCCGACGAGCGCATGGCGCGCGAAGCGGCTCTCTGCGCGCAGTTCGGTCCAGCGCTCGCGTGGGACCTCGACGATCACGCGATCCGAACCCTTGTAGCGAACGGCGAAGCCGAGTTTGGCCAGGTCGGATGCGAAGCGCTCCTCGACCTGGGTTTGCGCGGCACGCGGGGCGGGATCCGGGGGAACGGTGGCGGGGATCTGGCTCAGGCGCCAGACTCCCAGGGACGTCATGCCGATCAGGACGATCGCGACGGCGACGATGAGCTTCCAGTTGAAACGGGCGGGCAATCCCATACCGAGGTGATCCTCCAGGCTGGCGTCATGCTCCCGGAGGGTCCGGGCGCAGTAGGGGCAATAGCGAAAATCAGAGGGGAAGGGCTTTTGGCAAGCTTCGCATGCCATTCCGCCGGATCGGCGGCCCTTTTGGGGTGGGCCCTGGGGGTTCGGATCAGCCATAGGGTTCCTTTCAGGTGCGGGTCCTCCATTATAACCCTCGCGCCGCGCGCCAGCGGAATAGGATGCGTTGTCCGGAGGGCCCACCCGTGCTACCGTCTTCACGAACCGTTACCATGCGGTGCACGGAAGTGGTTCGGAAGGAGGAGACCATGCGAGGCAAGAAGCTACTCGCAGTTGGGTTGGCAGGGAGCTTGGGAGTGGTGCTCGCGCTGCCGGCCGAAGCTCAGATGCGCACGTCCGGGCGAATCGTCCAGCCAAGAGCTAACTTGGGCATGGTCGGCTACGGTCCGACCACCCTGTTCACGGTGCCGCGCGCTCAGACCCTCGGCATCGGGAACAACATCGTCTCCACGGGGGTGCTGCTCGGTGGCGGCTCGGGCTTCCTCGGCGTCCCGGGGATCGGGGCCGGCACCTCGGCCAACTCCCTGCAATTGGGGACCCAGCTCGGAATCGCGGACAACTTCCAGCTGGATATGGGCATCGGCGGCCTGAACGTCGGTCCCACGTGGGCCGGACGCCTGAACCTCGCGGGTAAGTGGGCCTTCATCCAACAGGATCGCGGCGCCTTTGCCTCGCTTTCGGGCCTTGCGGGCGGCATCCTCACGGTAGACGCCAACGGCACGCCGAACCTCGGCTTGCAGCTCGGAATCCCCATCTCGAAGGTCTTCCCCTTCGGCATGGACAGCTACTTCGGCTTGTCGCTCTACCCGAACTACAACATGGGCGTCTTCCAGCCTGCGGGCCTGTTGCCCGGCGGAGCCATTCCGACTCCGAGCAACTTCTTCGCCCTCGGCGGTGGGGCGGATCTGGCCCTCGGGCCGGCCTTCCACCTGATCGCCGACACCAACGTCGGCCTGGCGGGCGTCACCGGCACCTTCACCCAGACGAACCTTGGCGTCCGGTACGCCTTTACGCCTAACTTCCTGGCCGATGCCTTCGTCGGCTTCAACACTGGGGCCGGTCTCAACGTCATGCAAACGGCTCCCTCCTTGGGCCTCGCGGCGCACTGGGGCTTCTAACGTCGCGAAGGCTTCGTTTGGAAGCTGAGGGGACCTGAAGCCAATCCGTCGCACAAAAAATCCCGGAGTCCCGGGCCCGGCTCGTCACGAGCCGGGCTTTCCTTTGGACGAGAAGCCTTGGTGAGCTTGCCCGATCCGCTTGCCCGCTCCCCATGGCAAGCTAGCTCTCGGGATCCCCGCATGGGGGAGCCATGGGGAAGTCACGGGAGTCTAGGGACGTCAGGGGGAGTTCGCATCACGCGGGTCGAGGAGAAGGCGCTCATGGCATGCTGCAACACGTGCGGTCACGCGTACGAACGGGAGGCCAACTTTTGTAGCCGTTGCGGAAGGCCCACCACTCCTCTTCCTTCGGGCGATCGCCGCGTGGTCACGGTGCTCTTCGCCGATGTCTCGGGCTTCACGACCCTGAGCGAATCACTGGATCCCGAGCGGCTGGCCGAGATCATCAACGCGTGTTTCAAGGCCCTCTCCGAGCCCATCTACCGCTTTGGTGGGGTGGTCGACAAGTACATCGGAGACGCCATCATGGCCCTCTTCGGGGCTCCCTTGGCCCATGAAGACGATGCCGAGCGCGCGGTGAGCGCCGCCTATGCCATGCAGCGGGCGGCCGAACGATTCTCCGAGAGTTTGGAGGCCGAGACGGGAATCCGCCTTCGCGTGAGAATTGGCCTCAACACCGGCTTGGTGGTCGCCGGCACGATCGGCGGAGACCAGAAGCGGGACTATACGGTCATGGGGGATGCCGTGAACCTGGCTCAGCGGCTGGAATCTCAGGCCGAGCCGGGAAGCATCTTGGTCTCGGGGCAGACGTATCGGCTCACCTGCCATGCGTTCAGCTTCCAGTCGGCGCGAAAGCTCTTCGTCAAAGGGCGCCAGGAGGCCGTCTACGCCTACGAGCTCAAGGGCCCCTTGCTCGAGGCGCCCCCGCAAGCCGACCGCTCCCCGTTTGTGGGGCGGAGCCAGGAGTTGGCTCAGCTTCAAGCCGCTTTCCAGGCCGCAGCCAAGGGTTTTCCCCAGTGGATCATGCTCACGGGAGGAGCGGGAATCGGCAAGAGCCGGCTCGCCCGGGAGGCGATCGCCATGCTTCCTTCCGACCCGCATCGCCTGGTGATCGAGACCCGGGGGCAAACCTACCATGCCGAGACCTCGCTCTCGCTGCTCCGCCAGATCGTCGAGGGCTTGATGACGCCCATGCTCGACGGGGAGGCGCTCGACCGCCTTGAGGCGGGGCTGGAGGCCCGCGGCGTGCCACAGCCTTTCGAGACCAGCCGCAAGCTCGCCTTCTTGCTCGGGGGAGAGAGTGGAGACGCCCCGGCGGCGCTCGAGGCCCTCACGGCTGTGCTCACGCGGATGGAGGCGCCGTTGATCCTGCTCTTCGAGGATCTTCATCGGATCGACGCGGCCTCGGCGGACTGGCTCTCGGGCTTCGCCTCACGGATCGACGGTGGAAGCCTCGCGGTCGTCTGTGAGCTCCGCGAGGAGCTGCGCCTTATGCCTTCGCCCCGGCTCGCCTCCGTTTTGCTGTCGCTCGAGCCCTTGCCCCCATCCGACTCTTGGCAACTGATCCAGGCGGAGCTGAAGACTCCTCGCGAGGCGCTCGAACCGGCCGTGCGGAGCTTGCTCGACGCGGCCGTCGCGCGTTCGGAGGGCAATCCCATGTTCCTGCGCGAGCTCTTGCATGGCTGGATGGACGGAGGGATGCTCAAGCGTCAGGCAGGCCGCTGGGTGGCCGAGTCCCCGGAGCGCGGCGCGCTTCCGACCAGCATCAACGCCATTTTGGCGGCGCGCCTGGACCAGCTCTCCCGTCCCGAGCGCGACGTGCTCCAGGCGGCCTCCGCGCTGGAGGGGGGCGTCACGGAGGACGTGATCGCCGAGATCTTGGATTCGACGGACGTCGGCGTTCGGGTCGCTGAGCTTTTGCGGCGGGACCTTCTCCAGCGTTCGGCGGACGCCCGGCTTCACTTCGCGCAGAGCCTGGTCCAGGAGGTGACCTATCAAACGATGCTCCTCAGCCAGCGCCGATCCCTTCACCAGCGGATCGCCGAGGTGCTCGAAGCACGCTTTGCGGGCGTCGAGACGCTCGCACGCCATTACCGGCTCGCAGAGGATGCGCGCCGGGCGATTCCCTTCCTGCTGCAAGCGGCGCAGCGCGCCCAGCTACGGGCATGCCACGGAGAGGCATGTCTCTGCTTGCGCCATGCGCTCGCGCTCTACCCGGAGTCGCCGGCCGAACTTCCTGAGAAGGCAGACTTGCTCCGCAGCCTGGCGGAGTCGGAGGCGGTGCTCGGCAATTATGCCCCGGCCTTGGAAGCGGCACGCGAGGCGCGCGCGATGGTGCAAGAGCCCAAGGCGATCGCCCTTACCGAGCGCACGCTGGGTCACCTTCACGAGCGCATGGGCGACTATCCTCAGGCGACGACGCATTACGCGGAGGCCGTTCGCCATGCTCCGGACGCGGCCTTGCGCAGCCAGGCCCAGCTCGACCTCGCATGGCTGGCCTTGCGGCAGGGCGACCATGACGCATGCCTCGCGGTTTGTGCCCAGGTGCTGGAGGGGACGGAGAATGGCGCCGAGGCGCAGGGGATGGCGCATAGCTTGCGTGGGGTCGCTTGTGATCGGCTCGGGCGCTGGCATGATGCCTGCCGATCGCACCGCGAGGCCTTGCTATCGCGAATCCGACGGCGCGATCGCTTCGGCATGGCCTCCAGCCTCAATAACCTGGGCATGGCCTTCACCGAACTGGGCGACTGGCCTGCGTCAGAGCGACTTTATCTCCGGAGCCTGAGGACCTACGAGCGGATTGGGGAGCAGGCGCGGGGGGCCGCCGTACGGAACAACCTGGGAGACCTGGCGGCGCGGCGCGGAGACTTGCCGGAGGCGGAGCGGCATCATCGGGAGGCCTTGGAGATCCGCGAGAAGCTGGGGGATCGCTTCGGCATCGGGGCTTCCCGCTGCGCGCTGGGCTGGGTGCTGGCCCTGAAGGGAGACCTGGACGAGGGCGGCAGGCTGATCCGGGACGGGGTCTCGATTCTAGAGGCCATCGGCGAACGGGAGCTCTTGGCGGAGGCGTATCAGGCGCTGGGGCGCATCGCCTTGGAGGCCCGGCGCTATCCCGAGGCCGAGCTCAAGCTGACCCAAGCGCTGGAGCTCTCCCGCTTCGATCGCAACCCGCTCCAGCGGGCCATTGTGCATCGTCTGCGGGGACAGTTGCGCCTGGAGTTGGGAGACCTGGCGGAGGCGCGCGCGGAAATCCAGGAGGCCCAGCGGGTGCTGGAAGGCTTGACGCATCCGCTGGAGGGCGCGCGGACCTTGGTCCTGCGTTCACGGCTCTTGCGGGCCGAGGGGCAGGTCGCGGAGGCGGACGCGATGCTCTGGGAGGCGATCGCGGCCTTCGAGCATCTGGGGGCGCGCCTGGATCTGGTGGGGTTGAGGCCCACGGCGCCCCCCGAGATCCTTTGTGCGGATTCGATGAAGCCCAAGGCCCGCTAGCTCGCTAGGATGAAGCATGGGCCACCCCGGAGCCCCGGTGTCACGTCTGGTATCCGACTGGTTACAAGAGACGAGGGTGATCCATGCTGGACCGTCGAGCCCAACGCCATCTGCTACTGAGCTTGCTCTTGCTCGTCGGGCTCACGGGCTGCCCTTGGCCGTGGGGAGCGCCCCCGCAGACCCCCGCTCCGCTCAAGGGTCAGGTCTTCTTGGATGGTCATCCGGCACCGGGCGTCACGGTGCGCGCCACCTTCACGAACGCCACGCCTTTTACCAATGCCACGCCCTTCTCGGTCTCCGAGGTCTCCAACACTCCGGTCACGACCCAGGTCACAACGGACGATCAGGGTCACTTCGCCTTCGAGAACCCGCCCGCTGGCGATCTCAACCTGGAGGCCGTCAAGGACGACCGGCGCAAGGCCATTCTCATGGGGATCGCCGTGCGCCCCAACGCGCAGACCGACGTCGGAAGGCTCGATCTCAGGCCGACCGGCCACATCGTCGGCAAGGTGACCGCGCCCGAGGCGCCGCAGGTCACGGAGTTCACCGGGACCGACGTCTATATTCCGGGCACCAGCTACGTGGCCAAGACCGATCAGCAAGGGAACTTCCGGCTGACCAATGTCGCGGCCGGCTCCTTCCGTCTGCTTGCCGAGAACCGCTACCTGGGCCGGGGCGAGATCCCCTCGGTCAAGGTCGAGCCCGACCATGAGGCGCAGGTTGGCCAGATTACGCTTTCCCTCAAGGTTCCGAGTATCGAGCGGCTGGATCAAAGCGCCGGGGCAGCGGGATCCTGGGTGCGAATCGAGGGGGCGAACTTCGGGGCCTCCGAAGGCATTCCGGTCGAGGTGAAGTTCAACGGCATCGACGCCGTGGAGGTTGTGAGGGAGTCCAACACGGTGATCCGCGCCAAGGTGCCGCAGCTGGCATCCTCGGGGCCGGTCCAGGTCAAGGTGGGCTTGGTTCCGAGCGTCAGTCCGGTGACCTTCCGCGTGATCAAGCGTCTCGAGATGGAGACGGCCACTCCCGTCATCCTCGCGCTCGGGGAGACGCTTCAGTTCAAAGTGAAGGCTTTCGACGCCTCGGAGGCGCAGGTGAGCGATCCGGGGGTGGCTTGGTCCTCGTCGGCGTCCGGGGTCGGAAATCTCAACGGGGGCGGCCTCTTCAGCGCGGCCGGTTACGGCCAGGCGCTCGTCACGGCGACGAGCGGGGACGTCACGATCCAAACCGCGGGCCCGGTATACGTTTCCCCGCTGGACGGCGGCTTGCGGAGCCTGACCTCGGCGTCGGAGGCCAATGTTGGCCCTCGGCTTTCTTCGGGCAATGGCGCCGTCCTGGTGGTCTGGACGCGCTACCAGGCACAGGTGGGGCATCACTTTGCCGCTCAAATCCTCAAGAGCGGCAACGCCGGCTGGGGCGCCCCGGACCTATCGAGCCTGGGGACGTTCAATTCCCCTCCCCCGATGGCGCTCGCGTGGACGGGGCAGAACTTCGAGCTGGCCTTCGTCACGCCTGCGGGCCTGGTGGTACGAGGACTCGACGCCATCTCGGGCTTGCCGATCGGCGCGACGCAGACCCTCGTCTCGGGAGCGAGCGCGCTGGAGCTCAGCCTCCAGCACGGAGGAGGGACGCGCCTCCTGAGTTGGATCGACCAAAATCAGCGCGTTTGGGGGACGAGCAGCTCGGGGAGCTCGATCTTGTTGTCGGCGGATACGGGGACGCCACGGCAATCGCTGAGCATCGCCTATGACGGGAGCGCCTTCCGCATCGCCTGGCAAGAGGGGCAGACCGCGATGGCGACGCGCTGGCAGCCGGCCAACCAGCCGGTGGCGAGCGCCATCTCCGGGGGAGGCAACCAGGTGGGACCGGTCCTGGCCGGGAAGGCGGGGGTGGTGCTGGCGGTCTGGCAGGACGCATCCGGAGGGGAAGCGGATCTCAAGGTTTCCCGCAGCACCGGTGGGGCCTGGGAGGCGCCGGTTTTGCTCTCCCGGCCGGGAGTTCAGAGCCAGCCGGCTATGACCGCCAGCAGTAACGGCTTCTGGGTGGCCTGGCAGGAGCCCGATGGGGTCTTCATGCGTAAGCTCGGCGACCAGGGGGCGCCGCTGGCAGAGCCGTTCGCGTTGATGGTGGGAGGGGCGGCGTACCGGCAGCCGGCGATCGCCCCCAGTGGCACCGGAGGGCTCGTGACCTGGGGAGTCGAGGGCAATGAGGCGCTCTTCAGCCTCTTCGCCCAGCGTTTCCTGCCTTAGAAGGCGTGTTCGAGGGTGGGGGAGCGGCAAACCGACTCCTTAACGGGAAGGCCCCCTGTCCGAGCGGACAGGGGGCCTGGGTCGTTTCGTCGCGCGCCGCGCGGGGCGGCGCTTCTCGAAACTTAGATGCCGAAGAGGCCGCGGAGCTCGTCGATGCTCTTGGTGCCGAAGGTGGCGCCGAAGTTGAGCAGGGTGGCCTGGGCGCCGATGTTGGTGGGGTTGAAGTCCAGGTTGGCCTGGGCGACGCCCACATCGACGGTCAGGTTGGGGGTGAAGGCCACGCGGACGCCGCCGTTGAGGGCGTTGGTCAAGGCGCCGGCGTTGGTGACGGCGAGGCGATCACCGACGAAGAGGCGCCACTTGTTGTTGAGCTCTTGCTCGTAGCCCAGGTTGGCGCCGATGGACGAGCCGGCGGCGGTGCCGAGGATGCCGGGGACGACGTGGAAGGCGGACTTGCCCATCCAGAAGGAGATGGGAACGCCGGCATTGAAGCCGGTGGTGAGGGTGCCGCCGGCGAAGCCGAGGTTGATGCCGCCATCGACGGCGACGCTCATGGCGCTGGAGTTCATGAGGATGTACTTCGCGCCGACGCCGGCGTTGAGGCCGCCGGTGAGGGCGAAGGCCGGGGCGAGGTTCAGGCCGGGGTTCCAGCCCGCGTTGACGTCGAGCTCAAGGTTGTCCATGAGGCCGTACTGGAAGCCGAGCGAGCCCATGTTCCAGATGAGCGAGCCCTTGGGAAGAACCTGCGCGCGCTCGGCGCCGGCGATGTTGGAGGGGCGGACGCCGGCATCGGTCATGGTGCTGGCGGCAGCGGCGGGCTTGGGGGCGCTGTTGCGCATCTGGGCCGACGCGGGAAGCGCGGTAAGGGCAATCGTGGCGGCGGTGGCCATGAGGGCGAAATGACGCATGGGTTTTAGAACTCCTTCTGCGATGGGAATACGTTGTGGGGGCTAGTCTAAGGGCAAATTTGTCCGTTCGGCAAGTGCCTGATCGGCGCATCGCTGCTGGTTTACTTCTCACTAACCACGTGGGAGCGGGACTTCGTCATGGGGTGGGAGACGTGGGTAGTGCGCCTCGTTACGAAGTCTTGGAGGATCTGGACGAACATTCGAGACTCCTGACGCGCGCTTGCACCTTGCTGGGTTACGATTTGTTAACTATGATCGCGGTGTTGCCCTCTGACCGCAAGGAGGCGCTCGTGGATCCGAAAGCCTCGCATCGAAATTTCCGGCGCGATCGCGTAACGGCGCACCTGCTCTGTGCGCATTGCGGGGCGCGCGCCCAGCTTGGGGACGGGACTTGCCGGGACTGCGGTCACGCGTTGATCGTGCCCGTAAACCGGGCCTGCCTCAATTGCGGCGCGACCGACCTCGGAGAAGGCAAGTACTGCCCCGCATGCGGGGCTTCCCGGAGCCACGAGGCCGCTTCGGCGGTGCCGCGAGCTCTCCCGCGCCTGGCCGTGATGGCCGGCCTGGGGGCGCTCCTGGCGGTTTTGGTTTCGTTTCTTCCCGCGGCCTTCGGGCAAGGGGCGCCGGACCTGGCGGGAGTCCAGGTCGGGGACGAGGCCCCGGCGGTCGAACGGGTGCTGGGTGAGCCCGAGGAGCGCGGCTCGGAGGTCTTCTGGCAGGGGGCGGACGGGCAGAGCCACCACATGGTGCAGTGGCAGTACGGCCTCGATGAGACCCAGATTGCAGACCTGACGGTGACGTTCGTGGACGGGAAGGTCTACCAGGTGGGGGCGCTCGCGGGGACGTGGCGGACGGGCGACGGGCTGCGGATTGGCGATCGCCTCTCCAAGGCCGGCCGCCTCTACGGGACAGCCATCGAGGACGCGCCTATCGAGGGCTTGACCCCGCATCGCTTCATCCGCGGCGGAGTGGTCGTCCGGGTGATCACCGAGCAACCCTCGGACCAGATCTTGGCCATTGGAGTCGAATCTCCCAAGCAGATGCCCCTCGAAGCGCAAGGCGTGCCGTCCGGGCCCGACTTTCACGGGCCTGTGCCGTCCGAGCCGCAGGTCCCCACGCCGCCGCTCGTCGAGGATGAGCCGGTTCTGCCGCGTCAGCGTTACTACTAGCTCCGGGCGGCGCGTGACGTGGGTTCCTCCACGTCCGTCTCCTCGCGTCACGCAAGGTTGACCCTCAAAACGACGATAAATCGACCATGGTTTCCGAACGAGACGGAGAAGCATCATGAGGGTCTTGAGGGTCGTGCTCGCCACGACTTTGGCAGTGAGTTGCGTCGGCGCAGCCTTGAGTGGTTGCGGGCGGGTGCCCGCGTCCCTGAAGAAGGCCTCGCAGGAAGAGCCGAACGACGATCCGGATCTCGATCCGGATCCGCTTCCCGATCCGGGAGGCTGGGGCCCTCAGAACCCCGCTCAGCCGTCTCCTCCCTCGTTGGGGGTGCCTGAGCCTTGGCCGAGCCCCTTGCCGCAGCGGCAATGGCCTCCCTTGGTCTGGAAGCCCTTGCCCAACTACACTCCGATTCCCTCATCGAACATTCCGACTCCGGCCCCCACTCTGACCCCGACCCCGGCGGTTCCGGCCCCGGTTCCAACGCCAGCTCCGGTTCCGACGCCGACCCCGGTGCCGCCGCCGCCTTCGGGTGATCCGCCGGCGGGCTGGCAGCCCTCCAGTTCGGATGAGTTCTACATGACGTTGCGGAAGTTCGGTTACAACGGGACGCGCGAAGAGGCCTTCGCCCGGGTGCGGCGCTACGTGGGCATCGAGCGCGACGTCTGGTCGCCGAGCAGCGCGAAGCAGCTGGATGCCAAGTGGCGCAAGGCGCGCACCTACATGGATCCGGCCCCCATCCGGCTCGAGTACTATGATGCCCAGGCCAAGGCGTTCGCGCGCCGCGAGAACGCCTACTACGTGCGCACGGACTATTCGTTCCGGCAAGGCTCGGACCTGATCGTGATCAAGGCCGATCCCACGACCCGGGAGTCGCTCGCCTACAACCTGAAGGGCGAGATGACCTACTTCACCCAGCTACGGGCCATGCAAGGGGTGCAAGGCATCTACTACCGGCATGCCATCCGGGTTCCCGCCGAGGTCTACCGCCCGCGCTAGCGCGGGCGGCTGCGGATCCCCGTTTCAGTCGAGTAGCCAATCGGGTTTGTCGCCGAAGGTCGTGGTGAGCACTTCGTCGAAGTCGATGATGAACTCATCGTGGAGTTGCCCTTGCGTGGAGGGATCCAGGACGGCTTCCTGGACGTCGATGGACTGATAGGAAAGGGCGATGCCCTGGAGTTCCTCTTGGGTGGTGAGTTCGACGATATCGGCTGGGGCCACGTCGTAGGCGAAGATGAAGTCGCGGGCGAGGTCCTGGCTGGTGAACAGCACGCCGAGCGACGATCCGTCCGGCAGGGCCAGTAGGGTCAGCGTATCGTCATCCCCCAGCACCGCGAAGAGCTGGTTGACCTCCACTGTATTTTCCCGCGCGTTCGCGTTATCCATGGGGCCACCTCCTGCCTCCAACAACCCGAGTCCAAGTGTGGATCGTTCGTCCGAATTAGTCACTATTCGACCAGGGATTCTGCGCCTCTAACCATTCCTCCTTCTGACGGCGAGGCGCTAGGATCGCGAACACTCCCTCCCCGGGTCGTTCTGGCGGCAGCGTGGAGGGGAGAGGCCTGCGTTCGGGCCTCGCATCGACTCGCATCGACTCGCATCGAAAGGAGCACCCATGGGGGCGCGCGATCCGCGTTCGGGCAAAAGCGGCCGTCCTGTTCCGCTGTGGTTCGTCTTGCTTTTGGCGATCGCCCTGGTCGTGATCGGGATCTGGCTCTTGCTCTTGCGCTAGGCCCGTCCCCTCCTGCGGGGGGCCATGTCACGGGGCTCTCGGCGTGGTAAACTGGGGTTTTCCCCCCAGGAGGCCCGCCATGACGCTGAAACCCGCGACTGAACCCGCTGAAAACGCCACGAACCAAGCCACGTCCACCGTTTACGGCCCCGTCCGCTCTTGGCGGGTCGGCAACTCACTGGGCGTCGATCTGCTCTTCACGACTTCCATTTGTTCGTTTCAGTGCGTGTATTGCCAGCTCGGGAAGATTCTCGACCACACGGCGGAGCGCAAGGTCTACGTCAGCACCGAGAAGGTGATGGAGGATCTTCGCGCGAGCGCCTGGCAGGAAGCCGACATCATCACGCTTTCCGGGAACGGCGAGCCGACCCTGGCCCTCAACCTGCCCGAGGTCATCCGCGAGCTCAAGGCCGCCACCGGCAAGCCGGTCATGGTCCTGACCAACGCCACCACGCTCTGGGATCCCCAGGTGCGCGCGGAGCTCGCCGAGGCGGATCAGGTCTTCTGCAAGCTCGACGCCTCCAACGATGCCACCCTCCAACGTGTGAACCGTCCCGTCGCTGGGGTGACGATACGCTCGATCGTCGAGGGCATCAAGGCCCTCCGGGCCGAGTACCCGGGCTACTTGGCCGTCCAGATGATGTTCATGCCGATGAACCGCTCGGACTTGGCCGAGATGGCAGAAATCCTCAACGAGATCCGGCCCGACGAGGTCCAGCTCAACACGCCGCGGCGCCCGGTGCCCCGCGAATGGTTCATGGAGTCTCGGGGCAACCACGAGGGCGTGCCGTATCCCGCGGTCCAGCTCAAGACCGTCGACCGCGACGAGGCCCTGGACATCGAGGCCCAGATTCGGGAGCTCACCGGCCTCAAGGTGGTCTCCATCTATCGCAAGGACGAAACCAAGGCCTGATCGGCGTCCCGGTCTAGCGCACCACCACCGTGCCCGTCATGAACGGATGCGGCGTGCAGACGTAAGGATAGCTTCCCGGCGCGTCGAAGCGCCGGCTCCACGTTTCTCCGGGCCGAATCGTCCCTGAGTCCCAGAGCCCCGTCGTGCTGGTCACCGTATGATCCATGGAATCGCGGTTCACCCAGCTCACGATGCCGCCCGGAGCCACCGTGACGGTCTCCGGTACGTACTTCATCCCCTGGATCGTGACGTTCGCCTCGCTGGCAGCGACGGCCATGGTGACCGGCGGCGAAGCGGTCGCCGTGACGCTTCCCTGAACGGCCGCGGGCTCCGGCGGGGGCGCGAAGATAGCGGCCCAGCGCCGCCATGAGGTGAAAGGCACGAGGAACTCGAACCCGCCGCGCAGCTGGGAGGTGCCTCGGCTCGTGCCTTGGAGGGTATGGGTGCTGGCATTGGTCACGTAAAGCGAGACCGTATGCGGGCTGTAGGGGATCTCGAAGGTGGTTCCGACGCTCCAGGCGGGCAAGCCGCTCGCGGCGGCTCCCCCGCTGGTCACGCCGTTGAGATCCGCCGAGACCTGCAAGAAGCGGGTCAGGTCCCAGCGCAAGCCCGCTCCGACGGCCGTGGCGGCCCCCATGCCGTAGCCGTTGGAGAAGCCCTTGAGGGTTCCCAGGAGCGAAACGCTCCCCCAGCGCCGAGCCAGCACCAATGCCGTATCCGCGGAGCCGGCCGCCGTGTTGTACGCCGCAATGCCCGTCAGATCGAGCGGCGCGCCTCGCACCTGGCTCAGCCCCATGACCTTGATCAGGGGCTCCCATTCATTGAAGGCCCCCGGTTGCATGAGGTTCACGTCCGAGTTGGTCGCGTACCGCAGGGCGGCCGACGTCCGGGCCGAGAGGCCCGTGCTCAGCGTGAAGGTCGGAGAGCTCGTCACCTTGGAGCCGAAGATGCTGAAGCGGTGCGTGAACGGGAAATCGAGCTGACCCAACGGCGTCGGATCCGGGCTCTCGATGTTCACCGTCTTGGCCGTCAGCGGCTGGGCCGCGAGAGGTGGGACCGCCAACAGCATGGCCACTTGCAGCAAGCCAAGCAAACTCAGGAGTCGCGACACGCCCATGCTGACCTCCCGGACCGGAGGGTCGTCCGGCCTCGTGCCGCCATGATAAGAGAACGATCCGCCGAAAGGCATGAGGCCTTTCGACGGATCGACTTGAGCGGAACGATGAGCTTTGGAAGAGGTTAGCGGCTCAGGCTGAACGGGATCCACTTGGTTTGCCCGTAAGACCCCTCCCCGCCGAACTTGGTCCCCGGAGTCCGGAACTTCACCTGGTAGTAGTGCGACCCCGTCCCCGTGTACGCGCTCGTGGGAGCGTTCGTCTCCGAGCCCCGGTTGCCGTTCCAGCTGAAGCTCGTCGACTGCGTCCAGGCGCTCGACCAGACCGACGACTTGCCGGAGTCCGCGACCAGGATCTGGTACTCGACGCCCGTGTCGCCATACTTCGAGCTGAACGAGAAGCGATCCGACGCGTTGGCCCGGAAGGTCGCGTTCGGCTTGATGGTCGGGGAGAGATCCCAGCCCACGTCGAAGCTGACGTTGGGAGCCGCGCCCATGCCGATCTCCACCACCTGGACCGCCGCATCCACGTAGGCGCCGACCGTGTTCACGTCGGCACTGTCGACGACCTCACCCTGGTCGTCATAGAAGACCTGATACTTGCCGGAATCGAGCGACTGGAACTGGTAATCCCCCTGACGGGTCGAGCGCGTGGTGACGCCGATCTTCTGGAAGTTGGCGCCATCAAAGCGTTTGAGGCCCAGGGAGAGCTCCTGGCCGGGGGCCTGGCCGAGGTGGGTCACGCGGCCGAGGAGCGAAACGTTGCTGCCGGTGCCGGTGCCGGGAGTCATCGAGCCCGGGAGGTCGCCGCAGCCGGCAAGGGCGGTCATCGCGAGGGTCAGGGCCAGGACGGAAGTACGCTTGAACATAGGAAGAACTCCTTCAGGAAAGGGGCATCGCATTCACACCCCTTTCGACGGCTCCCCCTTGCCGATTTGTTCCATGCGTTCCGAAGGTGAATTGAAATTTTCTCTTAGTCCTGCCGGGGACGGACCTCCACGCGCCCGGTCTCGCGCAGGAAGACGACCCGAGGCTCGCGCCCCGGGGGCACCTCCGGCGCCGGCTTCGGCGTGACCTCCAGTTGCGCGGTATCCCGCGGGAGAAACGCCGAGAGCATCCAGTCGATGACGAGCCGAATCCGGCGATCGGCACTCGGCATCAAGGCCAAGTGAACTCCCCGCCACATGGCCCACGCCAGCCACCCCTTCACATGCCGGCCGCGAATCGTGGCCACTCCCTTCTTGCCGCCAATCGAGACCAGCGTCCCCATCGGCTCGAAGCAGTAGCGCCCCGGAGCCTCCCCGCGCGTGACGGCCAGGATGTTCTTGGCCAGCTGCTTGCCTTGCCGCACGGCATGCTGGGCCGTGGGCGGAAACGGCTTGCCGTTCGGCGCCATGATCCGGGCGCAGTCCCCCAGTGCCCAGACGTTCACCATGCCGGGGACCTGCATGGTCGCTTCCGGCTGCAGGTAGCCCTTGCCGTCCTTCGGCAGGTCGAGTTGCTTCAAGAGGGCGGGCGGCGCGAGCCCGATGGTCCAGATGACCGTTCGCGTCCGGATCTCACGCCCGTCCGCGAGGAGCACGTGATCCGGGAAGACCTCTTGGGTGGAGGTTTCGAGCATGACCTCGACCCCACGCCCTCGAATCTGCTTAAGCGCGTAGTCGCCCAGCTCAGGACCGACCTCGGCCAGGATATGCGGGGCGAGGTCCATCAGGATCAGCCGGATTTCGTCGGGGTGCACCCGGTACTTCCCCACGATCCCCGAAATGTAGGATTCGACCTCGCTGAGGACCTCCACTCCCGTCGATCCTCCGCCCACGACCAGGAAGGTCAAGAGCTCTTGACGGCGTGCCGGGTCCGTCTCCAGCTCGGCGTCCTCGAGCATGTCGCCGATCTGGTTGCGCAAGGTGATGGCGTCCTCGACCGACCGGAACGTGAAGGCATAACGGTCCACGCCCGGCACGAGCGTGAGGTTGGCGTCGGCTCCCGCCGCGAGGACCAGGTGATCGTAACTCAGGTCCCCGCATTCGAGCGTGGTGCCGTGCTTCACGAAGACCCGCCGCTCGGCGAAGTCGATGCCGACCACCTCCGCGTCGAGCAGGAGGCACTGCGAGAAGATGTCCCGCAAGGGCACCAGGACGTGCCATGGCTCGACGCCGCCGGAGCAGACCTCCGGCAGGATGGGATAGTACAGGAAGAAGTTCTTGCGGTTGATGAGGATGACCTCGAGCGTGCCGTCCCGCATCGCCTTCTCGAGGCCCCGCCCGGTGTAGATGCCTGCGAACCCGCCTCCGATGATGACGACGCGCTGCCTCTCGCTTGCCATGCTCTCCTCCTCGAACCCCTGATTCGCGGCCAAGATCGGCACCGGGACGAGTATACAAAACTTAGCCTCTGGAAAGAAGGCGACCTCGCCTGCTGCGAGGCCCCGTGTCGCGCCGCGATCGCCCTCTATCACGCCCGCCCGCGCCAATGCGTCGCTTCCCGGCGGGACGGAGGAGGCACTAGGCTGGACCCGTCGGGGGTAAAAAGGCATCATGGGCATGACCCTCGACGGGACGATCTTCCGAGGGTCCGGAAGGAGAAACGTGTGAATCGCTTCGACGTGATCGTGATTGGCGCGGGTAGCGCTGGGTATGCCGCCGCGCGGACCCTCGGGGGCCGTGGCTTGAACGTGGGCCTCATCGACAAGGGACCGCTCGGAGGCCTTTGCATCCTCAAAGGCTGCATGCCGAGCAAGACCTTGCTAAGAAGCAGCGAGGTCCTCCAGCTCATCCGCGAGGCCGACGAGCTCGGGCTTCGCGTGGGCTCGGTGGAGCCCGACTTCCCCGCCATCATGGCCCGTCGGGCGCGCCTTGTGAAAGGTTTCCAGGACTACCGCGTCGACGGCATCCACAACGCGCCCAACGTCACCCTGATCATGGGCAAGGCCACGTTCGTCGACCCCCACGCTGTCGAGGTAGAGGGCGTCCGCTACGAAGCCGACAAGTTCATCGTCACCACCGGCTCCACCCCGACCATCCCTGACGTCCCGGGCCTCCGCGAGGCCGGCTTCATCACCTCCGACGAGGCCCTCGAGCTTCCCGAGGCGCCCAAGTCCATGGTCGTCCTCGGAGGCGGCGTCATCGCCCTCGAACTCGGCCAGTTCTACGCGCGCCTGGGCACCCGGGTGACGATGCTGATCCGCTCCGGGCACATCCTCAGCCAGGAGGACGACGATGTCCGCGAGGCGCTCGAAGGCTACCTGCGCGCGGAAGGCATGGAGATCCTCCCCTACTCCACGCCCTCGCGGGTCGAGGTGAAGAACGGCAAGAAGGTCGTCTACGCCAAGATCGGCGAGTCCGAGACCCCGATCGAGGTCGACGAGATTTTCGTGGCGCTCGGGCGCCGTCCCAACCTCGGCGGCCTCGGCCTTCCCGCTGCCGGCGTCGAGACCGTGAACGGCCTGATCCCGGTGGATGCCGGGATGCGGACGAGCAACCCCAACGTCTTCGCCGCCGGCGACTGCGTGGGCAACTACAACCTCGTCCACGTGGCCATCTACCAGGGCGAGATCGCCGCGCATAACATCCTGGCCGACGTCCGCGGAGGAGCCTCTCGTGAGGCCGACTACCGGATCGTGCCCTACGCTATCTTCACCGACCCCAATTTCGCCCGTGTCGGCCTCAGCGAGCGCGAGGCGGCAGCGCAGGGCATCCCCGTCATCACCGGCAAGTACGAGTTCGCCGAGCTCGGTAAGGCCGAGTGCATGGGCAAGGGAGCCATGAAGGGCTTCGTGAAACTGCTCGCCAGCCCCGACACCGGCGAGATCCTCGGCGCCCAGATCCTGGGCCCCGAAGGCGCGGACCTGATTCACGAGCTGATCGTGGCCATGGAGTTCCGCTGCACGGCCGAGCGCCTGATGGTCATCCCGCACCTGCATCCGACGCTCGCCGAGATCATCACCTACCCTGCCGAGGAGATCGCCGAGAAGCGCCTCGAACTCGTCGCCCGCTGAGAGGAACGCTTCCGATGATCACGACCCGCCGCGTCCATAACTTCTACGCGGGCCCCGCGACTCTGCCCTTACCGGCCTTGGAGCGCGCCCGCGCGGAGTTCCTCGACTTTGCCGGCACCGGCATGTCGGTCATGGAGATCAGCCATCGCTCCAAGGAGTACGAGGCCGTCCACTTCGAGGCGGAGGTCTTGCTTCGCGAGCTCATGGCCCTGCCGGATCATTACCACGTGCTCTTCCTGCAAGGGGGTGCCAGTCTCCAGTTCGCCATGGCGCCCATGAACCTCTTGGGGCCCGGCGCAAAGGCCGATTACGTCCTCACCGACGACTGGTCCCTCAAGGCTTACAAAGAGGCCCAGCTTTTTGGCGAGGTCCGAGAGGCGGCGACGTCGGAGGATACGGGCTTCGACCGGATCCCGTGGCAGCTGGAGCTCGACCCCGAGGCCACCTACGTCCATATCACCAGCAATAATACCCTCTACGGCACCCAGTACCAGGAGACGCCGGATACCGACGGCGTTCCCCTGGTGGCCGACATGTCGAGCGACATCGCCTCGCGGCCCTTCGACGTCTCGCCTTACGGCCTGATTTATGCAGGGGCGCAAAAGAACCTGGGACCGTCCGGCGTCACGGTCGTGATCATCCGGGACGACTTCCTATCTCGTTGCCGGGAGGACGTCGCGACGATGCTGAGCTACCGGACGCATGCCAAGCATCGCTCGCTCTACAACACACCTCCGACGTTCGGCATCACCATGCTCCGCAACGTGCTGGACTGGATGCGCCAGGAAGGCGGGCTCGAAGCGCTCGCGCTCCGGAACCGCGAGAAGGCCTCGCTGCTCTATGACGCCATCGACCGGCATCCGGACGTCTACCGGGGCCATGCGCATCTCGACAGCCGCTCGACGATGACCGTGACGTTCCGGCTGCGCCGCGAGCAGCTCGAAACGAGCTTCCTGGCCCAGGCGGAAGCGCAGGGGCTGGTGGGCTTGAAGGGCCATCGCTCGGTCGGGGGATTCCGCGCGTCGCTTTACAATGCCATGTCCTTGGAAGGGGTTCAGGCGCTGGTGGAGCACATGGATCGCTTCGCCGAAGCGCATCGCTGACCGCTTCACGCTGAACGCGGGAGGACGCCATGCTGGCGGACGGCTTCGGGGAGATCATCGTCAAGGCTCGTAAGGGGCATGCTTGGGATCGCTCAGAGGCGGCCGTCGCTGCCGACTTGCCTCTGGTGCGCCTCGAAGCCCTCGAAGGAGGCCATGACAGGCCCCACGAGGCGGAGGCAAAGCGACTCGCCGCGCTTTACGGGCTGGCCTTCGAGCCGCTCTGGCGGATTGCCCAGCGGGAATGGGCGCCGCGAGAGGTTCCGCAGGATAAGCGGGGCTTGCTCGTCCGTACGATGCAACTCTTACAGCCGGATGGCCGTATCTCGAACTGCCATCTGGCGGGCTACGAGGGGGACGAAGAAGCCATCGTGGTGGATCCCGGCGGCGAGCCTGCGTGCATCTTGGCGGAGCTGGATCGTCGGGGATGGCGGCCGCGCTACGTGGCTATCACGCACGGCCATCCGGATCACGTCGGGGGCCTTCGCCCCATCTTCGAAGAATGGGGCGTCAGCGTTCTGGTCAGTGCCGCCGAGATCCCGCTGATTGGCTGGGAGGACGGGCGTTTTCACCTGGTGAAGCCCGGGGAGACGCTGAACTTGGGGCGCTACTGGGTGCGCATTCTGGCCACCCCGGGCCATACCCCAGGCGGAACCAGCTTCCTCCTCGATCACGCCTGCTTCGTCGGGGATGCGCTCCTGGCCGGCTCCATCGGCAGCACGCCTGAGCCGGACGCTTACCGTACGCAACTGGCGTCCATCAAGCGCGAGCTCCTCACGCTACCCCGCGAAACCCGCCTCTTCCCGGGACATGGCCCCGGTACCACCGTGGGAGAAGAGCGCGAGCACAATCCTTTCTTCGCGTGAGCGCAACTTTCCGCTGCTAAAATTCTCGCGACGTAAATTTTTTTTCTTGCCGACGATCGCCTTCTGATGCGGGTTTTCAGGACGCGGCCAAGAGTTGGAGCAGGCAAGTATACATATGTTTATGTTTAAATATTAAGCACCCGGGTATGATGGCCCAGGACGCGGCATGCGTCTGAGTGATTCCGAGGTTCTAGAGAGGTTTCGAAGCGATGATCACGATGAGCCTGTACTGCCCCTTCTGCCATGACGATCTGGTTTCGGTCACCTCGAGTGGCGAGGAGTTCACCTGCCGGCACTGCGAGGCGATGGTCGACATCTTGGACGACGACCTGTGCATGGTCAGCCGTCCCCCGAATCACCTCGACGTGTCGATCATGGCGACCCTGGAGCTGGGTTCCCGTCAGGCGACGGTCCGGCTTTGAGGAAAGCCTCCAGGAAGGCCTCGGGATCCTTCTCCTTGGACACCCGGTCCCTGAAGAAGGCCACGAAGGCCCGAAGGTCGCCTCCCAAACGCACGTAGACCTGACCGAAGCGTTCCATATTGCCGTGGTACGTCAGATGGGTCACCAGATACGCGTTGTTGAGCGTCAGACGATCGAGCTTCTGGTACGCTCCGGTCTCGAAGGCGAGACCTTTCAATTCTTCCTTGGCCCGCGCGAACCTGGCTTCGCGACGGGCCAAGATTTCTTCTCGGGCCATCCGCGTCGCGTAGAGCGTGCGCAGGTCCGCCGACAGTCCGTCGATGAAGGCCCGGAAGCGCGCCTGGTCGCGCGCCGTCGCCTCGGCTTCCTTCACCTCTGCAGAATCAGCTCCGTAGCGCGCGGTGAGAAACTTAAGGGCCCCCTGATCGCCAACGAAGGTCGCGAACCCTTCGTTGAAGCTGGGGTTTCCCGCCAGGAAGGTCGTTCCGTGCGTCAGCTCGTGGATGATCACGTTGGCCAGCCCCGAGGGGGAAGCCTTGAGCATCGGCGAGTACAGCGGATCCGGCACGACCCCGAGCAGGCTGAACGCCGAAACCCCGCGCAGGTACGCATCTAGCCCTTGCTTCTCGAGGTTTTCCTTCTCGCGCTCGGCGTTCGCCTTGTCGAAGTAGCCCTTGTACGGCACGTGGCCGACGATCGGAAACCACCAGAGATGCGGCTCCAGCTTGTCCTTGGGGGCGCCGGCCACCACGTAGCTGACCGCGTCGCGGTCCAGCCGGACCAGCTGGGTGTACGACTTGGACTTCGTGAGCCCTAGCTCGCTCTCGGCGAAGGCCTTGGCCTCTTGCACCAGCACGAGCCGATCCCGCGTCTCGGCATCCAGCGTGGGATCTGCGATCACGCGATCCAGGGGCTCGCGCCGCATCAAGAGCGAGACTTGCCCCTGGCCCTGCTGAAGCAGGTACCCCAAGGAGCAGCCCGAGGTTCCGAACGTCATCGCCCCCAAGGCGAGGCCCAGGCCCAAACGTCCTAGTTTCTTTCGCATCGGCGCAAGTTCCAAGATTAAGCTTTCTATAAGGAAATTAACCGGAAATTACCCTCCGGAAAGGCCGCCTCATTCTACGTGTGATAGGCGCCCGGAGCAAATTCCCGACGAGGTTTGCGGATGCAGTTGAGTGAGATTCGAACCTACGAAGCCCCCCGCTCCTTGAGCGCGTCGACGCGTGCATCGAGCGATTCGGCGGGCTTTGCGCCTCCGCCGCCCCCGATGGCCGGCGATCGCGCCCAGATTCGCAACCGCGCTCCCCAGCGCGCCCCGCAGCGCCAAGCTTCTAGCCTCGCCATCGGCTGGGCTGCCCTCGCCTTCGGCTTCGTGGCTCTCGTGATCGCCTTGGGCTTCGGCCAGCTCGGCGGAGCGCTCGGGCTGCTTCTCGGCTGGCTCAGTGCGGCCCTCGCCTTCACCGCCCGCCGCGAACTCATGACCCTCCTCGACCGCGCCCTGCGCTAAACTCCTCTCGGATTTTTTTCGCGATTAGCCCCGTTGCCCCCGGCGACCTTGGGTACAATAGGGGGGGCCTCGATCCTGTGGCTGTCATTGCCGCAGACTGAGGTTCATCGCCAGCCACTGCCTAGGGGGGAGCAATACATGGCTCAAATGCCAGACCAGTTCATTCAAGAGATCCAGGCCGGTTTCTTCGGGGACTTCCTCATCTCCAAGCGCCTGATCACCGACGAGCAGCTTCGCCTCAGCTTGAAACTCCAGGAAAAAGAGAAACGCCACCTCCGCATCGGCGAGATCCTCGTCGAACAAGGCTATCTCGACCCTGCCGAGCTTATCCCCTGCCTCACGGAATACAAGGTCCAGATTCGCCTCGGCGAACTGCTCATCTCCAACGGTGAACTCAGCTTCATGCAGCTCCTCGATGCCCTCGACGAGCAGCGCCGCACCGGAGACCACCTGGGCGAAATCCTCATCCGCAACGACTTCTGCGAGCCCGAATCGGTAAGAGAAGCCCTCGAACTGCAGCAGTCCCTGCTCGTCGAAGCCTGATGCTCCCCGTTCCCGACACCCTGACGCTCCGCGAACAGCTCGGTCAGCTCATCGTTCCCCTGCTGCCCAGCCATGCCTACGCGTCCGAACCGGAAGCGGTCAATGTACAAGTTGACGCGTTGCGCCAGGGAGGCTGGGGGGGGTACATCACCCTCTTCCCGAAGCCGGATCTGACGAGGGTCCTGACCCGCCTGCAAGCCGAGGCGTCCATCCCCCTGCTCGTCGCCTGCGACCTCGAACGCGGGGCCGGCCAGCACCTGGAAGGCCTTTCGCGCTTCCCCCATATCATGGCCCTCGGGGCCGCCGATAGCCCGGAACTGGCATACCAGCAGGGGCGGCTCACCGCCCTCGAAGCCCGATCCGCCGGGGTTCACTGGGTGCTCGCCCCGGTTGCCGACGTCAACTCCAACCCGGGCAACCCCATCATCAACGTCCGGGCGTTCAGCGGGGACGCCGAGCGCGCCGCGTCCCTGGTCGAAGCCTTCGTGAAGGGCTGCCAGGAGCACGGAGCCCTCGCCACCGCCAAGCACTTCCCCGGCCATGGCGATACCGACGTGGATTCCCACGCCGCCTTGCCGGTGATCCGCGCGAGCCGCGAGCGCCTCGAACGGATCGACCTTCCGCCGTTCCGACGGGCGATCGCCGCTGGAGTCGCCTCGATCATGACCGGCCATATCGCCGTCCCCGCGCTCGACCCGTCCCTGACTCCGGCCACCCTCTCGGAGCCCATCATTACCGGCCTGCTGCGCCAGGAGCTGGACTACGACGGCCTGGTGGTCACCGACGCCTTCAACATGGCAGGTGTCGCCGAAGGCTACGGCGAGGAAGAAGCCGCCATCCAGGCCGTCCGCGCCGGCTGCGATCTCATCCTGATGCCCCCCAACCCCCTGCGCGTCCTCGACGCCCTGGAGCGCGCCGTCCTCGATGGCACGCTGAGCCGCGAGCGCGTCTTGGAGTCTTGCCGCCGCATCCTGGCCGCCAAGGCCTCCATCGGGCTCGACTCCCGTGAAAAGGCCTCTCCCGCCGAGGTCATCCGCCCGCATCCCGAAGCCACGCGCGTCGCCGAGGCGATCGCCGCCCAAGCCGTGACGATGGTCAAAGGCGATGACGCGCCCCTGCCGCTGGATCCGGCGGCCACGGCCTGCCTCTTGCTGGATGACGACGCGGATCCGACGGTCTACGCCGCCTGGGACGAGGCGCTGGCCGGCTATGGCATGACCCGCAGCGTCCTGACCCCAGCCTCCGGCCCCGCCGAGTACGGCCGGCTCATGGCCGATCTCAAGGGCGTGAACACCCTGCTGGTACCGGTCTTCGCGCATGTCCGGGCCTGGAAGGGCCGCATCGGCCTGCTCGACGAGATGGCCCGATTCTTGAACCGCATCGTCGACTCCGGAGTCCAGGTCGTCATGGTCTCCTTCTCCAACCCGTACTTGATTCGCCAGGTTCCGGGAGTGGCGGCATATTTTTGCGCCTACAGCGACCATCCGGCCTGCCAGCGCGCGGCCCTGGAAGTCGTGATGGGCGATCGCCCCCCGCAAGGCCTGCTGCCGGTCGACCTCGGCGTCGGAGTCGAAGCCTGACATGAGGTTTTCCCGGCTTGCCCCGCCCCTCGCCTTGGCCCTCACCCTCGTCGTTACCGCCTGCGCCCCCCGCTCGGATAAGCTGACCTTCGCCACCTGGGGCTCGGTCGACGAGATGGCCCTCTTGAAGCCTTTGCTCGCGGGCTACACCGCCAAGACCGGCACCGAGGTCGAGTTGGTGCATATCCCGGAGAGCTACTTCCAGAAGCTTCCGATCCTCTTCGCTTCCCGGCAGGCGCCCGACGTCCTCTTCCTCAACAACATGACCCTGCCGTCGTACGCAGATTCCGGGGCCTTGCTCCCCCTCGACTCCCGCCTTGCGGTCTCCACGTCCCTCACGGAAGGCGACTACTACGCGCAGGGCCTTGAAGCCATGCGCTGGAAGGGCCAGCTCTATGCGATGCCCCGTGACCTCTCCAACCTCGTGGTCTACGTCAACCGGGCCATGTTCGACACGGCGGGCCTTCCCCTCCCCCAGGCCGACTGGACCATGGCCGAGATGCTCGACGTCGCCCACCGGCTCAGCCAGGGCAACGGCCAGGAGCGCCAATTCGGCATCTCCTTCGACAAGCGCCCCTTGTTCTGGCTCCCCTACCTCTGGAGCGAGGGCGGAGACCTCTTCGACGCGGGTTTCACCCGCTCGACTCTCTCCGAGCCGCAAGCCGTCTCGGCCATGCAGTTCTACGCGGACCTCGCGCATCGCCATCATGTCGCCCCCCGCGAGATCGACACCGGAAACGCGCCCATGGCCCAGCTCTTCGCGCAAGGCAAACTCGCGATGTTCGTAAGCGGGCGCTGGAGCGTGCCGGGTTTCCGCAAGTCACTCACCTTCGATTGGGACGTCCTGCCCTTCCCCACCGGCAAAGCAGGCTCGATCGTCGATGTGGACGCCTCCGGCTGGGCTATCTCCGCCCAGAGCCCCCGTCAAGACGAGGCTTGGCACCTCATCGAGCACCTGGCGGGCAAGGAATCGAGCAACCGCTTCTCGGAGGGAGGCCTGATCGTGCCGGCCCGTCGAGACGTCGCCGAGGGCCCGGCCTTCCTCGCCGCAGGCCAGGCCCCCCGCGCGTCTCGGACCTTCCTCGACGTGCTCGCGACCGGCCGTCCCACCCGCACTCCCCCCAACTGGGGCGAGGTCACCACCGTCCTGGACCTCGAACTTGGGCCGCTCTTTAGAGGTGAGGCCTCGGCTTCCGTCGTCCTCCCCAAGGCCGCGCGCCGCATCGACGAAGTCCTGAGGCAGAACTGATGGGCATGCGCAAGGCGATCGCCAAACTCCCCCGCCACGACGGCTTCTGGGCCCTCATCCTGGCCGGCCCCACCCTCCTGGGCATCCTGATCTTCAACCTGCTTCCCATCGCGGGCTCCTTCTGGCTGAGCCTCACCAAGTGGAACCTGCTCTCGGAGCCGCGCTTCATCGGTCTGAAGAACTACCAGGACCTGCTCTCGGATTCACTCTTCTACCAGGTGATGGGCCAGACCTTTGCCTTCGTCGGCATGGTCGTCGCGCTCGAACTCGTCGGAGGCGTGCTCGTCGCCATGGCCCTCAACTCCAAGCTCAAGGGCAGCTCGTTGCTGCGCACCGCCTACTTCTTGCCCTTCGTCACCTCGATGGTCGCCGTCAGCATCGTTTGGGGCTGGGTCTTCGACCCGGCCAACGGCGCCCTCAACATGGGCCTCAAGGCCCTCGGCGCTGCTCCCGTCGCCTGGCTCTCGGATCCTGCCATCGCGCTGCCCGCCCTCGCCTTCCTCACCGCTTGGAAGGGTCTGGGCTACGCCATGATGCTCGTCTTTGCCGGCTTGCAGGCCATCCCCGCCCAGTATGAGGAAGCTGCCGCCATCGACGGGGCCAATACCGTCCAGCGCTTCTTCAAGGTGACCCTACCCCTGCTGAGCCCGACGATCTTCTTGGTGGCCGTGCTTTCGACCATCAACGCCTTCCAGGCCTTCGACGCCGTCTACCTGCTCACCGGAGGAGGACCGGCGAATCGCACCACGACTATCGTTTACTGGCTCTACCAGAATGCTTTCGTCCACTACAACCTGGGCAAGGCCTCGGCGATCGCCTACGTGCTCTTTGCCGTCTTGTTCGTGCTGACGCTGATCCAGTGGGCCGTCCGCAAGAAGTGGGTTTACGCCGAATGAGAGTCGTCGCTTACTTGATATTGTTCGCCGGAGCGCTCTCGATGGTCGCGCCCTTCGCCTTGATGCTGGCGACTAGCCTCATGACCGCCGAGCAAGCCATGAGCTACCCGCCCCGCCTCTGGCCCGACCCCGTCGCCTGGGGCAACTACGCTCAGGCCTTCGTCTCGGCGCCCTTATGGCGGTACTTCTTGAATTCCGCCCTCGTTTCCGGCGCCACCGTGCTCGGCCAGGTGCTCACCGGGGCGATGGCGGGCTACGCGTTCGCCCGTTTGAAGTTCAAGGGGCGGAACCTGCTCTTCCTCGTCGTACTCGCCACGATGATGGTGCCGCCTCAGGTGAATGTCGCCCCCCTCTTCGCGATGATGTGTCAGTTCGGCTGGGTGAACACTCATTGGGCGCTCATCGTGCCGGGCCTCTTCGGGGCCTTCGGGGTCTTCCTCCTGCGGCAGTGGTTCCTGACCTTCCCGACGGAGCTGGAAGAAGCCGCCAAGCTCGACGGCTGCACCCCCTGGGGCACGTTCTGGCGGATTGCCCTGCCCACGGCCGCGCCCGCGCTGGCGACCCTCGCCATCTTCGCGTTCATCGCCTCGTGGAACTCGTTCTTCTGGCCGTTGATCGTGACGCATTCGGATGCCGTCCGCACCCTGCCGGTGGGCCTCGCCGCCTACAAGAGCTCCTTCCGCGAGATCACGGACTGGGGCGTGCTGATGGCGGCTACCACCCTCTCGGTCCTCCCCGCGGTCGGCGTCTTCCTCCTGGGACAGCGCTACTTCATCCGCGGCATGCTGGCAGGAAGCGTCAAGGAATAACCTACGCTCGTTTGCTCCAACCGAAGCACGGGTAAGCCAGTCTAGGAGGACGAGACCCGTCGAGGAGGCAACGCCTTTGCAGTTCAAGCGCGCGCCAAAGAAGCCTTCCCGCCAGCCGGCGAATCCGCATTCTCCCCGCAAATCGTCCCGCCACCTCTGGGTGGGTCTTGCGGTCATCGTGGCCGTCCTCGCCGGCGGTGGGGCATGGGCCTATCAAACCGTCACGCGCCAGCCCGAACCCGTGCCCGAAGACGATGCGCGCATCCCTCCCCCAAGCAACGAGCCCCTGAGCCGCTACTTCCCGAGCCATACCGCTGTCTACGGCCGCCTTAGCCTCAACGGCCCCACCTCAGCCCTCGTCCGCCACGGGCTTTCCGGCTTCGGCCTGGGCGCGATCTTCGAGGGCATGCCCTGGACCCGGTACATCCTGCCCGGCCTCAACGCCATGATGGGCTACCCCTTGCTTCTCGACGGGAACGGGGAGCTGGCCCTCGAGAATCAGGCGGCCTTGGAAAGCGACGAGACGCGGAAGATCCTGGCGGAGATTTTTGCCCAGGCGGAAGGTGATGCGGTGCTCGGGATCTATGCCACCGAGCATGGTGCGATGCCCTTCCAGGCCACCATGGGCGTCCGCCTCTCGAACCCGGCGCGGGCGCGGGCGAAACTCGCCGAGCTTCGCCAAAGCTTCAACGGCGCTCCCCTCTTCGACGGCATCCGACTCGACGGCTCGCATCTCTGGGTCAGCACCTCGCCCCAAACCGAAACGATGGCCTGGAGCGACTTGCAGCGCGACGACGCCTTCAAGCGCACCATGGCCCATCTGCCTCGGGACCGCTTCGCGACCATGTACGTGAACGGAGTCGAATTGCGCCGGATTTCCGAGGCTTACGAGCGCTACCTGCAAGGCGGAGAGGAAGTCGGGGCAGCCCTGCTGGGCTTGGCGGGCGGATTGATCGCCGATCCCTCGACCCAGGCGCTGCTCTCCCAGCTGGATCGGGAGGGCTTTGATAAGCAGCACCTGGGAACGGCGGCGACTTTCCGGTTGGGAATCCTTCAGGGACATACGCATACCGATTGGCAGCCGGAGGATCCCGAGTCCTTGAAGCAGGCCAGCGAATCGCTCTTGCGGGCGTCCACGCTTCAGACGAGATTCCTGGCGGAGCCTTGAGGTTGATACGCAACTCCGGCTCTCGGACGCCGATAACTTCCACATGAAATCTCGCGCCTTTACCGCAATCGCCCTCCTCCCCCTGATGGGGCTCTTCTTGGGTTGCTCGGGAGGCCTGGGTCTGGCGCTATCCTCGCCTTCCAAGGCGGTCCAGGGACAGCGCCATCGTGATCCCGTGGCGATTCTCAAGGCCGCGGATGCACCACTGGCCAAGCGAAACCCGGAGCTCGTCGCCCTCAAAATCCAGCAGATGAGCGCTTCGCCGTTTGCTTTCTTTAGGGGGAGCGCCGTCTTGTTTTACGCAGACGCGCGTTCGGACGCGCGGTTGGGGACGCCGATTGAAATTCCTCTGCAAGGGGACTTCCACCTGGAGAATCTCGGGACCTACCGAACGGCTTCCGGTCCGGTGGCCTACGATCTCAACGATTTCGACGAGGCCTTCACGGGAGCGTATCTCTGGGAGCTGGCCCGCTGTGCTGTGAGCATTCACCTGGCGGCGGAGGAGCACCTCTCGCTCTCGGCTGCGGAACGCGACGCGCTGAGCCGCCGATTCTTGCTTTCGGTTCATCGCCGCCTCGCGCAACTGCAGCGGAATCCCGGCGATCTTTCGCGTCCCTTGCGGGAGCCGGATCTCACGGGGCCCGCGCGAGCGGCCATCCACCTGGCCGAAAAGCAAGATCGCGGGGAGTTTCTTCAGAAACTCGCTCCACAGTCACGCTTCAAGACCGGCAAGAAGGTTCGAGAGGTCGATGCCAGTACCCGGCAGGCCGTCGCCGACGCCGTCAGGGGCTATGCGGCGGGACGCCCCCAAGGGGAGGCCTTCTATCAGGTCAAGGACGTGGCCGAGCGGATTGCCGGAGTCGCCAGCCTGGGGCGCTATCGTTACGTCGCCCTTATCGAAGGGCCGACCATGAGTCCTGGGGACGACGTGGTCTTGGAGATCAAGGAGGCCTTGCCGTCCGCCAGTGGTCTCGGGAAGGGCCAAGACGATGCGAGCCGCGTCTTCCAGGCCTATCGCTACTTCTTGCCGGAGGCCGATCCGCTGTTGGGCGTGGCGAAGTTTCGTGGGCAAGGCATGCTGGTTCGGGAGCATCAGCCCGCCAAGGGAGGCGTCGAGCTCGCCGACCTCAAGTCCAAGTCGGACTTCGCCGCTTTCCTCGAGGACGCTGCCCTCGTTGCCGCCCGAACCCTCGCGCGCTCGGGCCAGGGCTCGCGGATTCTTGCCGAGATGGCGAGCGCCGAGGACCTCGAACAGCGGGTCGGCAGCTTCGCGGCCGAGTACGTTCGCCAGGTCGAGTCGGATTACAAGGCGTTTACGAAGGGGCGCTGATCCGGTTCAGGGGCGCTCCAGCACACTCCGCAGGCGCCCTTGGACGGCCTGGAGTGCTTCGCGGGCAGCTTCCGGCGAGAGCCGGGTGGCGTGAAGGGCGATCGCCAGCTTCACTGACCCCTCGGCGCGATCCAAAAGCGTCTCCGCCTCGGCTTCGTCGACCCCCGTGACCGTCCGGATGATCCGCAAGGCCCGGGCGCGAAGCTTCCGGTTCGAGATCGTCACGTCCACCATCAAGTTGCCGTAGACCTTGCCCAGCAGCACCATGGCGGCCGTCGAGATCTGGTTGAGCGCCAGCTTCGTGGCCGTTCCGGCCTTTAGGCGGGTCGAGCCGGTCAACACCTCGGGCCCGACAATCAAGGCGATGCCCTGGTCGACATAGTCGAGCGTAGGCAAGGGATTGCACGCGATGAGCGCAGTCCGGGCGCCCACGCGCTTTGCCGCCTTCAAGGCGCCATGCACGTACGGGGTGCCGCCGCTGGCTGCGATGCCGACTACCAGGTCCTTGGCGCTCACGCCCCGGGCTACCAGGTCCGCGGTTCCCGCCTCGGCGTCGTCCTCGGCTCCCTCGATTGCCCGGGTCAGGGCCTCGCTTCCCCCGGCAATCAGCCCCTGAAACCATTCCGACGGGGCCGAGAAGGTCGGAGGAATCTCGGACGCATCCAGGACGCCCAGCCGACCGCTCGTTCCCGCGCCGACATAGAAGACCCTTCCCCCCTGGCGGATCGCCTCAGCGGCCGCTTCGGCCACCTTGGCGATCGCCGGAGCCTGCTGCGCGACCGCCTCGACCGCCCGCGCGTCTTCGGCACTCATCAGAGCGGTAATCTCACCGGCTGAAAGCTCATCCAGCCGCTCACTCAGCGGATTGCTCGTCTCGGTGACCGGACGCTCCGCCGTCGCCTCGGCCGCGGCGAGCACCATTCGCTGAAAGTTCCTTCCTGGGCTGATCTTGCCGAGGAGGACGGGCGTCGAGGCGCCCGTGGTCTCGGGGAGATGGTTGCCCGCACCAAAGACGACCTGGTAAGCGAGGATAGCAAAGGCCACGGCTTCCTTCGCATCCGCATCGAACCCCCGTTCCTCCAACTTCCTGACCTGGGCCTCGGGAAGCTCGCGCTGGAGTCCTGTCATGAGGGTCTGGTTATGGGCCCCCCCACCGCTCACGAGGATCTCGCGGGGAAGGTCGGGCAGGAAGTCCCGGTACGCGCGGGCGATGCTGCGGACGGTGAGGGCGGTGGCCGTGGCGATCGCGTCCTCGGGTGTCAGTCCCTGAGCCAAAGCCTCGTCATAGCGCGCATCAGCGTAGTCGTGCCCGAATTCCTCGCGCCCCGTGGACTTGGGCGGGCGCGCGGCGAAGAACGGATGAGCCAGCCAGGCTTCGAGCAGCCGCTCGTCGACGCGGCCTCTCGCGGCGTAGCGCCCATCCAGGTCGAACTGCTCGCGGCCCTCGGTGAAGCGCTCGACGAAGCGGTCGATGGCCATGTTGGCAGGACCGGTATCGAAGGCCAGGGGCGCATGTCCCGGCGTGAGGACGGTGACGTTGGCGATCCCCCCGAGGTTCTGGAGGGCGACGGTATGCGCGGAGCCTCCGAAGAGCAACTGATCGACGAAGGGCACGAGCGGAGCGCCTTGCCCTCCGGCCGCGACGTCGGCCTTGCGGAAGTCCGAGAGGGTAGTGACGCCCGTCCGCACGGCAATCAGGGAGCCGTCCCCAAGCTGAAGCGTGGTCGGGGCCTCGCCTTGCGGTCGATGCCAGAGGGTCTGGCCGTGGGAGCCCACGAGGTCGGGAGCTTGGCCACCGGCCTTTTCGATGACCGCGAGGGCCGCCTGCGCGAAGAACTCCCCGAGCCGGGTATCGAGTTCGGCCAAAAGGTCGATTCGGCTGGTCTCGGGCGAGAGCTGGGCCGTGATCGCGGCGCGAAGCCCAGGGGGCATCGGGACGGTGAGGAAGGCTTCCATCCGAATGTCGAGGCCCGAGGCCCGCGGCATGATGGCGACGAGGGCCGCGTCGCAGCCGTCGAGGGACGTTCCGGACATGAGGCCGACCACGCGAAGCGGACGGCGGGTCGGTGGAAAGAGCGAAGTCGTCATCGGGCGCTGAGCCTATCAATTCGTCGATTGGGGCGGGTTTGACGCCTTTGGGCATCGGGCTTGGCCCCGGGCTTGCCGCGGCGTACCTTACTATACCCGGATCGGCGGGAAGCAGGCGCCCATAATGAGCGTGCCGCTTGCCGTACAGGGGCTCGGAGGCCATGGGGCCGGAGGGTTTTTCGGGTTTCGACGTCGGATAAAAGGTTAAGACTGCTATAATAACCTTAACCGTCTACGGGTTCGGAGCCGAGGGGCTCCGGGTGGCCTGAAGGCGCCGGCCCCGTCAGGAGAGACCGACGTGCCGCAAACCATCACGGTGGAGCTCTTTGCTCCGACCATGTCCAAGCAGGAGACCTTCCGCCAGATGCAGGCGGAGTTCAATCGCCTGGCCAACGAGCTGGCCGAGGCCTCCTTGGGCGCGCTTAGCGACCAGGCCTCCGAGACCCTCGAATGGATGGTGCCCTCGGCCTGGCACGGCTCGCTCTACCGGATGGTGCAGGGCCGCCTCAAGACCATGGCCGTCCGCGGCGACGGCACTCCCCTTAAACGTTTCAAGCCGAATCACCCGGTGGTCTTCGACCCGGCCGCGTGGCAGCTCAGCGCCGTCGACGGTGCCTGGAAGCTCACGATTCCGGTCTTCGGGCGCACGGTCTCCGTTCCCATTTTGGTCCCTCCCAGCCAGCTGAGCCGCTTGAGCCGGATGCTCGAAGCCGGCACGCCGCTGGAGGGCCGCCTCTACCAAAAGAAGGGCCGCTGGTACTTCGCGGCCACCTACCTCAACCACGCCCTTAACGCGAATGGCGCACGCCACTGGGCGTCTTACCGGACGGTCGGGGTGGATCTCGGACAGACCATGCTGGCCGTGGCTTTCGATCCCCTCCGTAACCGCCGCATGCTGATTTCTGGCAAGGAATCCCTTTACCATCGCAAGCGCTACGAGCGGATTCTCAAGCGCCTGCGCAAGGCCGGGACCCCGGCTGCACGTCGTGCGGCCAAGCAGGTCGAGGCCAAGTACGCGCGTTTCCTCGAACACCGCGATCGCCGCGTCGCCAACGCCATCCTCCGCTTCGCCGTCCCGGTCTCCGGATTTCCGGGTGCCGGAACGCCCCTCGGGGTGAAGCTGGCCAAGCGCGTGGTGATCAAGTTCGAGGACTTCCAAACGGCTCCGGCCACCCCGGAGGTCGCCTCCTACCGTCGCATCCAAGGTCTGGTTGCTCGTCGAGCAGAGCTCGCCGGCATCCCGGTCGTGGCGGTCAGTCGGCATGAGACCTCTCAGCGGTGCTCCGCATGCGGAGCCGTTCAGCCGGGCAACCGCCAGGGTCGGGCTTATGCCTGCTCCTGCGGCTACCGTTCGCACGCCGACCTCAACGCGGCGCGCAACATCGCCCAAACTGCGATCCAATCCGAAGGGATCGGGATCGTGCCTGCCGGGTACGAACCTGGCAGCCAGGCCGTCGGCACGGCTGTATCTCAAGCGGTCCATTGGCTCAAGGGAACATCGGACCACCTGAGAAGCGCTTTGGCGCATGCCACCCCGCAAATTCCTCCATCCCTTGCAGTTCAAACGCAACTCACACATATGGAGGTAATTCAAATGGCTAGCATCGTTAAGGATCTCACCGACACCAGCACGAAGTTCGTGACCGGGAGCCTCGACAACCTCAAGACCTACGTGGACCGGACCAGCGACGAGCTGGGCAAGGTCGACGTGGTCGGCGTGACCCGCCGCGTGCTCGACACCGCCATCGACAACACCAAAGCGGTGGTGAAGATGGCTGCCGAGCCCAACGGCCTCGACTTCTTCGGCAAGGCCAAGGCCGTCGCCGATGGCTCGCTCGAGGCCGCCAAGGAGGTTGTGAATACCATTTCGGAAGAGGGTAAGAAGACCGATTTCTTCGGTATGGCGACCCGCATGACGATGGATTCGCTCTCGAGCCTGCGCAATCAGGTGGACCTCACCCTCGAGACCACCAAGTCGGTTTCCAACCGGCTGATGCCCCTGGCGACCACCACTAAGCCGGTGGCCACCCGGGCGCCGCAGGTGACTCGCGTTGAGATCGAGCAGGAGAAGCCCTCCAAGGCTTCGAAGTCCTAGCCAACCGTTCGCGACGCCCAGCTTCGCAAGGAGCTGGGCCGAGCGTTCGACGGGGTTGGGCCGGTCCCTTCGGGGACCGGCCCATTTCTATTGCCCAGCCACGGCCGAGAATCTGCCTCAAATTCCCTCGTGTCCTGGATTTTTGGTTCTTCATGGGCCGGAAATAGAGTAATAATCACGTATTTAGCCCATGGGACTTCGGGGGTACAAGGACAACGAGCCCTGGCATCCTTGCCCCAACCGCCAGGCCGACATGGGGGAGCACATGCAATCAGTCACTCTGCCGCCCGCCGCTTCCGGCGGGCTCATTTCCACTTTCACGCTCGGCTTGGGCGAGATGATCCGCGTCTACGAGACCTGCGTGCGGATTCGCGAAATCTCCAAGCAGCAACTCGCCCTTTCGGACGACATGGCTCTGATCGCCATCAACGCCGAGATTGCGGCGGCCAAGTCCTTGGTCAACCAAGAGGCGTTCATGATCCTGGCCAACGAGACCGGCAAGATTGCGCGCCAGATGAGCGGCCACGTCGCCCAGGTGCTTGAAGACGCTGATGCGCTCGCGCGTGACGCCCTCTTGGGAGTGGTCAAGGCCCGTCGCCTTGCCAAGTACAACAAGGGCCTGACGGGCATCCAGCACCCCGAGAACGCGCGCCAACTGAAAGCAGTGGCCCAGGATCTGGATGGCTCGCTGGCTGCCCTCATGGACGGGATTGCGAAGAGCCAGCAGGAAATCGAAGCGACCCGTCAGGCCCTGGCGAAGCAGAACCAGCGGGTCTCGCGCATCATCACGTACTTCCGGATCGAAGCCAGCCGCGACGCGGATCATGGAAGCTACTTTCGAAACATCGCCGAGGACCTCAACTCCTTGATTGCCCAGGCCCAGCTCATCTCGAAGGAGTTGCAAGAGGTGCTCAAGGAGCGCTCGTACTGAGCCGTTTCCCCGCCCCTGTTGCCGTATGATCCGCAGAAAGGAACTTCATGTTAGCGAAGGTGATCTTTGACGACGGCGAGCATAAGTGGATCGTCTTGGCGCGTGATCCGGAGAAGCCGGATGCGGTCATCGATACCAACCAGTACCTCGTCGTCAGCCATGGGGACGCCTTGCTCCTCGATCCGGGCGGCACGGAGGTCTTCCCCGCCGTCTTGGCCGCCGCCTCGGACAACCTCGACCTGTCGCAGATCACGACCTTCTTTGCCAGCCACCAGGACCCTGACGTCTTCTCGTCGCTTCCCCTCTGGCTGGGCCTCTGCCCCCAGGCCAAGGCCTACATCCCGAAGATCTGGACCGGCTTCGTCGCGCACTTTGGGGTTGAGTACGTTTCGTCATTCGTGCCGATTCCCGACGAAGGTGGCCCCTTGTCCATCGGCAGCCGGGGCAAGACCCTCGAGATGGTCCCCGCGCACTACTGCCATGCCTCGGGCAACTACTCGGTCTACGATCCCCACGCCAAGATCCTCTTCTCAGGCGACATCGGGGCGGCCCTGCTGCCGGAAGACGTTCAAGGCCTCTTCGTCGAGGATTTCGAGCGCCACACCCAGTACATGAAGGGCTTCCACCAGCGCTGGATGCCTTCGAACGAGGCCAAGAACGCCTGGGTCCGCCGAGTGCGTCAACTCGACGTACAGCAACTTTGCCCGCAACACGGAGCCATCTTCCGAGGGGAACAGGTCAAACAGTTTCTTGATTGGCTTGAGGCTCTTGAGGTTGGCATGGCCATCCAGCACATGGATCCTCAAGCTACTACAAGACCGACACCGGTACGGTAACGCTTGAAACTAGCGGGCTCCCCTTTCCTACTTGAAGGGGAGCCCGCTTGACCTGACCCCCGAAAAACTGGTCACCAAAGGAGTGATCTTGCAGTTCATCTGGCCAGGGAAACCGGTCGAGAACGTGTACATCGAGAGTTTCAACGGCAAGTTCAGGGATGAGTGCCTCAACAGCAATTTCTTCCTAAGCCTGCGAAACGCCAAGGCTCTCATCCTCAACTGGAAAGACGACGACAACACCAATAGGCCGCACAGCTCCCTGGGCAATTTAACCCCAGAGAACTTCAACCGGCAGACCGATTACGTGGCGTGAAGCAGAAGTTTTAAGCGACCCTACTTTTTGGTGTCAGGTCAGGAGACCCTGCAAGTCTCCTGCCTCCAGGAGAGTGGTTTTACCTCTATCGTACTCTTGTTTAGGCTTTGCGGATTCCGAGCGGCATGACGTCAGGCCGTGGAGCGATGGAGGGAAGGGGGATGGGTATGAAAGGGGAGTGATTTCGCGATAGGGTGATGATGTCAAATTTGCGGCTGCGCCACCAACTGAAGACCATTTACCGTTACTGGATGGCGGATACCCGTAGCCTTTTGCTGGTCTGGCGGGCGTTTCGCTGGTCGCTGGCTTTCATCATCCTCGTCTGGGGCCTCTCTACGCTCGTGTTGCATGAGTGGTATCCCCTTGGTTCCGGCGAAGAACCGATGACGTGGGGGCGAGCCGCGTACTATGTGCTGATGATGACCGCCTTCGAAGCCGCTCTCGAATTCCATGTCAACGCCCCGTGGTCGGTCAAGGCTGTTTTCTTCGCGCTCCCCCTCCTGGGGCTCTTTGTCATCATCGATACCATCGTGCGTTTCACGGGGCTGTTGTTCCAGCGGCGCGTCAACAAGAAGGAGTGGCAGGAATTGCTTGCGACAACCTATAAGCACCACGTGGTCGTCTGCGGACTCGGGCATGTGGGCTACCGTATCGTCGAGCAACTCAAACGCTCTGGGACGGACTGCGTCGCCATCGAGCTCAAGGCTACTGACTATACCGATGATGTCATGGCCATGGGGATTCCTGTCATCCTGGGGGATGCCAGCCGCATCGAAACGTTGAAGAAAGCGATGCTGCCCGATGCCGAGGCCCTCATCGCCGCGACGAACAACGATTTGCTCAATATCGAGACCGCACTCAACGCCCGTGAGATTGCCCCGAAGATCAAGATCGTCCTGCGACTCTTCGACCAAACTCTCGCCAAGAAAATCGAGAAATCCTTCAGCATCGATGCGGCCTTCAGCCCTTCAGCCATTGCCGCCCCCGTCTTTGCTGCCGCTGCCACCACCCGGAACGTGATCAATTCCTTTGTAGTGGAAGGGATGGCGTTGAATACCGTGGAGTTGCTGGTGCGCGAGGGCTCGAAGCTCGCCGGCAAGACGCTGGATGCCCTTCGCTCAGAATTGGAAGTGACCATCCTGCTTTATCAGAGCGGCCAAGAGCTCGACTGGAATCCGGGTCCTGAGCGCGTATTAATGCCAGGCACAAAGCTGCTGGTGGTGACGACTTTGGAAAGCTTGCGCATACTTGAATACCTCAACGAGGAGCGATCCTCGCTCACTGGCCAGCTCGGCGACATCTGGCGCCGCTTCAACCGCACGGCAACTGATTCCTAAGCCCACGCCAATTGATTGATCCGAGGGAGTTAACCCTGCGATCGTCTCTCGGGATGTACTAAAGACATTGAGTGCACGAAACGATAGGGCGGGCTCTTCGAGCGAGCATAGCGCCCCGGTGAAACAATCACATAACCTGGTCCACATTCATGAATTACCATTGCTCGTTTGATGATAGGATTGCTCTCGTTTCGGGTCGAGCCCCACGGAGGTCCGAATGCCATGCGCGTCATCACGCTCGTCGTTGTCAGTTCTCTGGCCCTTAGCCTTAGTGGCTGTGACATTGGGGCACTCAACGGGCTCTTAAGACCGGCACCTGACCACGGAAGTTCGAGCCCCCAGACGGGCATTTTGACGGACCCTGACGATGGTACGAACGTGGTACCACCCGGTTATCTTTACCTTTCCTGGGAGTTTCCCAGAAACGGGGAGGAAAGATTCGAGTCTCCGGTGGGTGACGTCTACCCGCTAAGGGTCGACGTCTCGTCATATCAAGCCTCGATCGGAGCGCGACGCTGGAATCGGGTGATGGCTTACAAGGTGGACTCGGCGTCGAACGCGACGGGCACTGTCGATGCTACCGGCAGAGTGGTGGGAACGGCTCCGGGCGGCCTTGCCATTTCTGCTTCACTAGGCTCAGGCACGGCCCGGGTCCTGCTTGCCATTAAACCAGCCGACGGTACCGCAAGACGCCTGAGTGCGCCAATCTTGCTAGGACACCTCCCCCAATCCAATCGCATCATCCAGTCGGCAGACGAGTGGACAGCACTCTTGGACGGTCTAGAAGCATCCCGTAGCGTATGGATCCTGTCCGATCCGGGAAACGACTTTGCATCTGCACGGGCGCTGGATATTGACTTCACGACCCACTCGATTGTTGCCGTGATGGTCGCACGGGGGTTCCGGGAATCGCAGCCTGCCCTGACGCATGTTGGTGACGACGGGAAGACTGTGCATGTCACCATCCCCGGCTACCATGGATTCCAAAGTGACGTGGAGCCTGGCGTCGTGCCCATGACGCAGGGTTACTTCTTCTCCCTACCCAAGTTGTCCGAAGATACCCAGGTAAAGGTAGAGAGGCTAGACACCGTTAGTCAATGACGTGAGCTCAAGAACTCCAATTTATGGCGTCCGAGCGGCAGGTGGGGTCTGTAAGACCGGGATGAGCTAGCTCCGGTGCTGGAGGCAGGGGAGTTGCTCGCGGACGGTCTGGAGGCGCTGAGGGTCGATGGGGGCGATCGCCACCCCCGGAGTATCCCCCGTATCCGCCAGTACATGCCCCCAAGGGTCAATCACGAGGGCATGCCCGTAAGACGCACGCTTCGCGTTATGCCGGCCCCCCTGGGCCGGGGCCAGCAGGTAGCAGGTGTTTTCGATAGCCCGCGCCCGCAGGAGCACGTGCCAGTGGTCCTGGCCGGTCTTGGTCAGGAAGGCGGCCGGAACCGTGAGCAGGTCGGCTCCCTGGTCCACCAGTGCCCGGAAATGTTCGGGGAAGCGCAGGTCGTAGCAAATCGAGAGTCCGAGCTTGCCCAGCTCGCCCAGGTCGGCGACCACGGGCTCCGTGCCCGGCTCGACCGTCTCGGACTCGACGAAGGTATTGCCGTCCCCGAAGTAGACATCGAACATATGCCGCTTCTGGTAGCGCGCAATCTCGCGGCCGTCGCGGCCGAAGACCACGAGCACGTTGCGAACGCGCGTGGAGCCCTCGACCGGAGGAGCGATCACTCCCGCGTAGAGCACGATCTCATGGCGGGCGGCCTGCTCGGCGAGCCAGGCCATGGCCCGTGGGTAGGTGCGATTGACCTGTTCGGCGACCTCATGGGACGACTCGCAAATCTGCGGGAAGTTCTCGGGAAGGCCGACCAGCTCGGCGCCCCGGCGCGCGGCCTCGGCGATCAGGCTTTCGGCATGCCGGAGGTTGGCCTCGAAATCCGGCGTGCTCGTCATCGAGACGGCCGCCGCCAGGTAGGGGCGAGCGATCACGTCGCGCTCTTGGCAGGCAGGCGATCGAGCAAGGGCTCGATCGCCGTCCAGATTTGCTCGGTGACCGCTTCCAGGGGAAGCCGGGCGTCGATGCGCTGGAGGCCGGCGGACTGGATGCCCTCGTAGACCGCTTCGACCTGCTTGAGGAAGTCGAGCTTTTCATAGCCGAGGTTGGTGCCGCCCTCACGTCCTTCGGAGATGCGGCGGGTGCTCTCCTCGGGAGAGATGACGAAGAGCAGGGTCAGGTCGGGCGTCGGGAAGCGCTCCTCGTTCACCTGCTGGATCGCAGCCGGGTCGAGGCCCAGCGCGCCCTGGTAGGCGATATTAGAGAAGTAGTAGCGGTCCATGAGGACGATGCCGCCGCGCTTCAGGACGGGCTCGATGGTTTCGTTGACGTCCAGCTCCCGGTCCTTGAGGAAGAGGTCGAGCTCTTCTTCGAGGGTGATGCCGATGCGGCCCTCGCGGGCAATTTGCCGGATGCGGCGGCCGTACTCGGAGTCGGTGGGTTCCTTGGTCAGGATGGCCTCGAAGCCCATGTCCCGGAGGCGAGTCTCCAAGAGCGTCGCCTGGGTGGTCTTCCCGGCTCCGTCAACCCCTTCGAAGGCCACCAGGAGGCCCGGATAGGAATGCTGCATGCGTGTCCTCGTCTAGTCGAACAGGTCCACGGGATAAACGCAGACCCGGCGGTTCGGCTCCTCGCCGACCGACTGGCTCTTGAGCTGGTAGCGCTCCACCAGCTCGTGCTGGAGGCGCCGGATGGGGGCCGTTCGGGGCTTGAGCTCGATATTGCCCATGCCCTCCAGGGCCTTTTCGATGGCGAGTCGTGCTTCCTTGAGGGCATCGTCCTCCTCGGAGACGTACTGCACATCCAGGTGCATGACCTCCCGCAGGCTCTTCTGAATCTGGGGGATGGTATTGGCCTTGACGATGTAGACCGGCGTCTGCCGATCTTCGGCGTCCTGCAAGAGGCGGCCCGCGCTCTTGACGTAGGCTTTAAGAATCAGCATCGCGTCGGCATCCGAGAGGTTCTTGGTGATCTCGGCGGGCATCCTCAGCGTGCGGATCACCCGTTCGAGCTGCGAGCGGCTCACCGCGTAGGGGAAGATCCGGATCTTGGCGCCGGCCGTCTTCACGATGTTGCTGATATGGTGCGAGGCGTCGGCGATGGGTTCCTTGAGGTACTCGATCTCGCCGGTCTCGGTGAGCTGTCGGATTTCGGGGTTGGGCATGACGCCGCGGAGCATCTGGTCCACGGTATCGGCGACGTCGCTGTGAACGGCCAGGCGATCGCGATCTTGAAGCTCGACGGTGATGTCGAACGTTGGAGGCGCCTTGCGCTCCAGGATGCTCTTCTGGGTGCCGCGCCGGCGGGCTTCCTCGTCCGAGAGGGTCACCGACTGGATGCCGCCCACCAGGTCCGAGAGGGTGGGGTTCATGAGGAGGTTTTCGAGCGAGTTGCCGTGCGCCGTCCCGATGAGCTGCACGCCGCGCTCGGCGATGGTTCGGGCGGCCAGGGCCTCCTGTTCGGTGCCGATCTCGTCGATGACGATGACCTCGGGCATGTGGTTCTCGACCGCCTCGATCATGACGGCGTGCTGAAGCGCGGGGGTCGGCACCTGCATGCGCCGGGCGCGGCCGATGGCGGGGTGGGGAATGTCCCCGTCTCCGGCAATTTCGTTGGAGGTGTCGATGACGATCACCCGCTTCGAGAAGTCGGTGGACAGGACGCGGGCAATTTCGCGAAGCTTGGTGGTCTTGCCGATACCCGGACGGCCGAGCATCAGGAGGCTGCGGCCCGATTCGACGAGGTCACGAATCATGTCGATGGTGCCGCCGACGGCGCGTCCCACCCGGCAGGTGAGCCCGATGATCTCGCCCTGGCGGTTGCGGATGCAGGAGATGCGGTGGAGGGTGGCCTCGATGCCTGCCCGGTTGTCTCCGGAAAAAGCGCCCACCCGACTCACGGCGTGGGCGAGATCCTCTCGGGTGACGGGCCTGGTGCCGATATCCTCGGATTTTTCGGGGAAGCGTGCTTCGGGGATCCGACCCAGGTCCATGACCACTTCCACCAGATCCTCGAGATGAGGCTTCTGGCGAAGCGTCTCGGTCACCTCCAGCGGGAGGATCGCCAAGAGCTGCATGAGGTTGTCCGTGGTGTTCAGATCCGACATCCTTAGACCTCCTCGTCCGGGTCTACCGTCGCAACCAGGCGGCGGGCGCGTGCCACGTCCTCGATGACTGCTTCGTCGCTCGGTGGGGTCTCGGTTTTGGCCTTCATTATACTACGCGCGTAGCTTCCCATCCCGACTCCCGCCAACGGGATCCGGGCTTCGCGCGCCAAGGGTCCGGTCCAGTCGTTGGCGCCGCCCGCAGCTTGGATGGCCGCAGGCACTTGGGCCTCGATCATGGCGTTGGCGAAGCGCAGGGCGGGTTCGGTCGAGGCCTTGCCCTTGGCGCCGCTGATGGGGCGTCCGTCCGCCTGGATGATGATCCCCACTCCCGGGAACCAGTCGGCTACGTCGTTGGCCATCGCGATGGCTTCGGGGACGCTCAGTTGCTCGCCGTTGATGCTGAGGGCGAAGAGCCCCCCGCGCCTCACCCATTCCTGGCAAGGCTCCTTCCAGGCGAGCAGCTCCTGGCGATCGCCACCCCCCGTATGCAGCTCCAGGGCGCGTGCGCCTTCTTGCCAGAGCGCGTCGAGCGACGGGGCGAAGGGACGGTACTCCATGGCGAGCGCGTCGTGGGGGCACGCCGGAACGCAGAGCGTACAGCCGACGCAGCGGTCTTCGACGATTTCGAGCCCCAGGGTGATGGCCTCGTGCGGGCAGGCCTCCAGGCAGTAGGGGCAAGCCCAAGTGCAGGCTTCGGCGTCCTTGACGGCAATCCGGCAATGCGGGTCGTCGGAGGCGGTCACCGAGGTCATGACCACGGGGAAGGGCTCGGGAGGAAGGCGCCACGGTCCCGGTTGGCGAGTGGCCCGCTCGCGAGCCGCCTGGATGCCGTCGCACGCCGCGCGGATGGCCTCGGGGGTGGCCGCCACGTCGATCAGACGCGCGCCGGAGAGGGTATAGACCTCGCTCAGGTACGCGAGCTGCTGGTAGTCGGTAAAGTTCGCTCCGCAGATCAGCTTGAAGTAAGGCGTCTCGGAAGCGAGGAGGGGGTGAAGGGTCGAGCTCATGCCAAGATCCGAATCATTGAGAGGGTGGGATCCGCTGGGCCGGCCAGTTGGGCGCCAAGCGCCCGCATGCCGTCCACGTATTCTACCACTTCCCGGGTGATTCGCTCCCCTGGAACCAAGGCAGGGGCCCCAGGAGGGTAGGGGCAGACGAGTTCGGCCGCGATCTCGCCCACGGAGGCCTCCCAGGGGACGGGGCGGCTCTCGGCGAAGAAGGCGTCCCGGGGGGGGACGGCCACGGGCGGCAGGGGCGGCATCGGGAGGTCGTCCTGTGCGGGCTCGGCAGGCGGACGGGCGGTCGCCTGGACTGCCAAGGCCCCGCACGCGTCGACGAGGGCTTTGAGGTCTTCGGGGCGGGTGCCGGGGCCCATGAAGGCCACAACGTGGCGATGGGTCGCGTGCTCGATGAGGACGCCGTTTTCGGCCAGGAGGTCGGCGGCCTCGTAGCCGTCGAGGCCCGTCCCGTTGACGTCGACGGCGATCTTGAGCGGGTCTCCCGGCGGGAGGACGACGAGTCCCGGCAGGCGGGCGATCGCCGCGCGGGCCTCGGCCGCCCAGCGGAGGGGGGCTTCCCAGCGCTCGGCGGGGGAGGTGGCTTCGTGGCGGCGGGCGGCATCCAGGCTGGCCAGGATGAGGTAAGAGGGGCTGGTGGTCTGGAGCAGGCCGAGGGCGCGTTGCACGCGAGACGGGCTCAGGCGGGGGCCCTTGAGGTGCAGCATGGCGCCTGGGGTGAGGGCGCCGAGCATCTTATGGGTGGACTGGACGACGGCATCCGCGCCCATGGCGAGGGCCGACGGGGGAAGCGCCGCATGAAGGCCCAGGTGCGCGCCGTGAGCCTCGTCGACCAAGAGGGAGGCGCCCGCGGCGTGGACGACCTCGGCGTAAGGGGCCAGGTCGAAGACGTCGCCCGCGTAGCTGGGACGGGTCAGGAGGACGACTTTGGGGTGATGAGTGGCGATCGCCCGGGAGAGGACGTCCAGACTCGGAGGCCCCCAGGTTCCCGTCCCGGTGGGAGCGGGGGGGAGGTAGAAAGGCGTGGCCCCGGCCAGGATCAGGCCGCCATGCGCGCACATATGCGCGTCACGGGGCAGGAGCACTGTGTCGCCCGGGTTGCAGGTCGCGAGGATCATGGCGTGGACGCCGACCGTTGACCCCCCGACCAGGAAGAACGTTCGATCCGCCTGCCAGAGCTGGGCGGCCAGCTCCTGGGCTTCGGCGATGGGGCCGGTGGGCGCATGGAGCGAGTCGAGCCCGTCGAGTTCCGTGAGGTCGAGCTTCGCGGCGCTTGCGAGCCAGGGAGCGAGCGCGGCATCGAGTCCGAGGCCGCCCTTGTGGCCAGGGACGTGAAGAGGGACGGCCCGATGGTCGAGGTGCCGCAGCAAGGCCTCGAGCAGGGGAGCCGATTGCGGGCGAATCAGTACAGGATCTCTCCCTCGTCGAAGGTGAAGGTCTTGCCGAAGAGGCTGCGCTCAAGGCGAAGGACCTTGCGGTTGAGCATCATGACCGTGCCCACGTGGCTTTCGGCTTTGACGATGACCTTGGGGGGCGGAAGCTCTTCCTGCTCGGATTCCAGCTCGAGGATCTGCTGGCGAATCTGGGCCAGGCGCAGGCTCATGTTGACCTTCTGGGGCATGAGGCGCTGGAGGTTGAACGGGCCATCCTGGGGTGGGTTGGCCATGACCGTCTTGATGAGGCTCGTGATCTCGTCGAGATCGACCATGAGCTGCGTTTCTTCGGCCCGGAGCTGGTCCAAGAGGTCGTCCGGTGGCTCCTGGTTGATCTCGATGCGGGTCGGAGTCTCGTGCGGGGTGCCCAGCGAGCCGACCTGGACGAGTTCGACGGCCTTGACCACGCCGCCGATCAGGTGACCGCCGACGAGGACCCGCTTGCCCGCCGTGAGCGTGCAATGGAGGGCGTCGGCCTGCACCTGGACGTCGCGGCGCGCCGAGAGGCTGGATTCCGAGTCCACGAAGCGAACCGTCACATCCCCCTGGGCTTCGATGACGGAGTGGTTGCGGACGCCGCCTTTGACGATGACCGAGCCTCCGGCCTGGATCTGGCCGCCCTCGACGTAGCCGCGAACTTCGATGTCCTCGGTGGCCCGGATGGTGAAGCCTGCGGTGACCCCGCCCTTGACGATGACGGAGCCCTGGAAGTTGATGTTGCCGACCGAGAAGTCGACCTCGTCGACGGTGAAGACGGGACGGACCGAGATGCGGTTACGCTCCAGCGCCGGGACACCGGTCACGAGTGCCACGGCTTCGAGCTTGTCATGGCTCAGCTCGACGTTCTTGCCGGCGAGGAGGTGGACTTCCTTGACGGGCGGGGGCGGAAGGGGCTGGCCGGTCACCGACGTGCCCGGGGTGCCGGGGATGCCGGGAATCTTGCGGGCGAGGACCTGGCCTTCGACCACGTTCTGGATGACGCGCCCCTCGCGGTAGTCCACCCGGCCGGCCTCGGATTCGACCGGGCCGACGTTGATGGGATCGGCCGAGAAGTAGTATTCGATGCGGGCGGGCGTGCCGGGCGAAGGGGGAGTGCCACGGGCCACGAGCATGCCGTCACCCGGAGGATCGATGGCGAGCTGTTGCAGGGCAGTCTCGTCGATGCCGGCGATGACGCCGTTCTGGTGCAGGGCCGTCAGCAGCGCTTCCAAGGGGACGGGCATCGGGGGGACGACCCGCAACCAGGCTTCGAGGCCCTTCTGCAGAATCGACACTTTGATGGCGGATTTGAAGGTTTGGGTCGTCTCCACGTCAACGTTCCTTCGTTCTTGCCTCGAGTCCAGCCAAGGTGTGGGTCGAGGGCCGTCGTCAGACGGCCCTGCAAACTTGGACCTCCGTGTCGCAGAGGTTTGACATCCCCATTATACCCTCACCTCGACATTTCGAGGCAAGTCAGCGTTGCTATTTCAACAATCGAGCGCGCTTACATCCGTTCAGGGGCGCGAACGCCCAGAATGCCTTCGAGAGCGTTAGCGAGCACCGTGCGGCTCGCGACCGCCAGGGCCAGCCGCGCCCGGGTCAGGGCGGCATCCTCCGGGTTGAGCACCCGGCAGTTGGTGTAGAAGGCATGGAAGTCGGCCGCCAGATCCTGCGCGAAGCGGGCGATCCGATGGGGTTCGCGGGCGGAGGCCGCTCCCACCAGCTCGTCGGTGTAGCTTGCGAGCTTGAGCATCAGGACGCGCTCATCCTCGTGGCTCAGGGGGGAGAGGTCGGTCGTGTCGAGGCCTGCGAGCGACTGGCCCTGCTCCTCGGCGAGGCGCAGGATCGAGCAGATGCGGGCATGGGCGTACTGGACGTAGAAGACCGGGTTGTCGGCGGTTTCCTTCTTGGCCAGCTCCAGGTCGAAGTCCAACGGAGTGTCCGAGGAGCGCATGACCAGGAAGTAGCGGGCGGCGTCGGGGCCGACCTCGTCGATGACCTCGTCGAGGGTGACCATCTCGCCGGTGCGCTTCGACATGCGGACGGGTTCGCCGCCGCGGTAGAGGCTGACGAGCTGGCCGATGATGATTTCGAGCTTGTCGGCGGGGTAGCCCAGGGCCTGGACGGCAGCCTTCATGCGGGCGACGTAGCCGTGGTGGTCGGCGCCGAAGATGTTGATCAGCTTGTCGTAGCCGCGGACGAGCTTGTTCCAGTGGTAGGCGATGTCGGCGGCGAGGTAGGTCGGCAGGCCGTTCTCACGGATGACGACCCGGTCCTTGTCGTCGCCGAAGTCGGTGGACTTCAGCCAGAGGGCGCCGTCCTTCTCGTAGAGGTAGCCCTTCTCCTTGAGGACGGCGACGGCCTTCTGGATGGCGCCTTCCTGGTGGAGGCGGGTCTCGGGGAACCAGTCGTCGAAGTGGCAGCGGATGCGGCCGAGGGTGGCTTGCTGCTGACCCAGCAGGAGGTCGCGGGCGAAGAGCGTCAGGCGCTTGATCTTGGCGTCCTCGTCGAGGCCTTCCAGCTCGGGGCCGATGGCTTCGCGGGCGGCAGCCGCCACGTCATGGATGTACGCGCCGCCGTAGAACTCCTTGCCGGCCTCGCCCTCGGGAATCGGGCGACCTTCCATGCGGTACATGACCGAGCGGCCGAGGTTCAGCATCTGGTTGCCGGCGTCGTTGATGTAGAACTCTTGGTGGACCTTGTAGCCCGCGGCGTTCATGACGTTGGCGAGGGTCGAGCCGATGGCGGCCCAGCGGCCGTGGCCGACGTGAAGGGGGCCGGTGGGGTTGGCGGAGACGAACTCCAGGAGGACCGATTCGCCCTTGCCGGCGTCCGAGCGGCCGTAGGCGTCCTGCTCGGTGAGGACCGCGCGAACGTTGTTGCGCAGCCAGTCGAGGCTGAGGCTGAGGTTGATGAAGCCGGGGCCCGCCATGGAGGCCTTGGCGATCAGGCCGTCGGTGGAGAGGTGCTCCAGCAGGATCTTGGCGATCTGCGGGGGAGCCATCTTGGCGGGCTTGGCGAGGGTCATGGCCAGGTTGGTGGCGTAGTCGCCGTGCGAGGGGTCGCGGGGCTTCTCGACTTGGGGACGGACGGAGACGCCCTGGGGCAGTTGCCCCTGCTCGATGGCCGCGTTGAGGGCGCCTTCAAGGTGGTCGGCGATGAGGTTTCTAAGCATGGGCGGGTTACTCTCCGATGATCGTCACGTGAAGGATGAGGGTGAAACTGCCAAGCAAGTCTTCGTCCGAGTAGAGGTCGTACTCCAGTTGCAACTCGGCGCCGTTGGGGGTCTCGACCTTTTGGATGCGCTTGGTATAGGTGAGCAAGGGCAGGACCGAACCCATCAGGGTGAGCTCGGTAGGCACCGACTTGCCCTGCCGGAAGACCTGCCAGGACTCGATTTCGGGGCCTCGTCGGAAGAGGCGCCACTCGTCGGCTTTCATCTTGAGGGTGGTCTGGGTGCCGTCGGCCTCCTGGAAGATCAGGTATTCCTGGCCGTCCTGGAGGTACCAGGAGCCGTCGTACTCGCCCTCGGTGGTTTGCGCTTGGTTTTCGCTGTCGAGCTGGCGGCTCTCCAGTTTGACGTGAACGTGCTTCTTCATGCTTTGTGGTAGGGCTCCCCCCGGCGGAGGGTCTCGCAGCGGTAGAGCTGTTCGAGCAGCACCAGACGGGCTAGCTGATAAGGGAGGGTCAACGCGGAGAGGCCCATCTTCCAGCGGGCCTCGCGCTCGAGCTCGGGATCCAGCCCCTGCGGGCCGCCGAGGACGAACGCCAGGGCCCCCATGCCTTGGGCCTCGAAGGATTCCAGCTTCTGGGCGAGTTGGACGGTCGGGAGCTGGGCGCCCCGCTCGGTGAGGGCGATGATCTCGGAGCCTTTGCAGGCGGCGCGGATCCGCTCGGCCTCGGCACGCATGACTTGGGCTTCACGGCCGGGAATCAGGCGCTCTTCGGCGACTTCGACGAGCTCGATGGGCCGGTAGCGCTTGAGGCGTCCTGCGTACTCGGCGATCGCCTCGCGGTAGAACGACTCCTTGATGCGCCCGACGGCCACGATGGACCACTTCACGGCGTTCCCCCAGCTTTCGACCCGACTTGGCCGAAAGCCTCACTTTACCGCGCTCGGAGAGCCTGCGTCAAGCAAGCCATGACGCCCGAACCACCCCCCTTTTCCCGGCGCGATGTGCTACAATGACCCTGGCCTGCCAGCCGCTCAAAATGGCCCGCCACGCCTGATCGCGCCTCCCGTCGAGGTGAGGGTCAAGCGCCTTCCAGCAGGGTTGACAAACGTTCGGGAGTTTAGCAGCAATGTCCAAAGACGCTTCGTTCGACATCGTCTCCAAGGTCGACATGGCCGAGGTGACCAACGCCGTCCACCAAACCAACAAGGAAATCGAGCAACGCTTCGATCTCAAGGGCTCCGGAGCCGAGATTCGCCAGGAGAAAGACAGCCTCACGGCGATCGCCCCCGACGATCTCAAGCTTCGCAACATCGTCGATATCCTCGAGAACAAGTTCATCAAGCGGAACCTCTCGATCAAGGCCCTCGACAAGGGCAATGTCGAGTCCGCCCTCGGCGGTACCGTCAAGCAGGTCATCACCCTCAAGCAGGGCATCGACCGCGACCGCGCCAAGAAGATCAACGACCTCATCAAGGGCACCAAGCTCAAGGTCCAGAGCCAAATCCAAGAGGATCAGATCCGGGTCACCGGCAAGTCCCGCGACGACCTGCAGGCCATCATCTCGACCCTCAAGCAGGCTGACCTGGACATCGACCTCCAGTTCGAGAATTACCGCTAGGTTCCGCTGCCCCTGAGGGCGACGGGCCATCCACGTAGCAGAGGAGAACGCGATGAAGGTCATTTTCACCCAGGACGTCAAAGGTACGGCCAAGGTCGGCGAGGTCAAGGACGTCTCCGAGGGCCATGCCCGCAACTTCCTGATCCCCCGTGGCATCGCCATGGAGGCGAACGCGGCCAACCTCAAGGTCCTCGAGGACAAGAAGAAGTCCGAAGAGAAGAAGGCCGCCAAGATCAAGGCCGAAGCCCAAGAGCTGGCCGGCCGTTTGGAGAGCAAGGCGGTCACGCTCAAGGTCAAGTCCGGCGAGGGCGGCAAGCTCTACGGGACGATCACCGCCAAGGAAATCGCCCTGGAGACCAAGAAGCAGACCCAGCTTGAAATCGACAAGCGCAAAATCGAGATGGAGCCCATCCGGGCCTTGGGCACCTACAACCTCGTCGTCAAGATGCATCCCGAGGTGACGGCCAAGCTAAAGGTCCACGTGACCGAGGAGTAAAGTCATCCCCCCATGAGTGACCTCATCGAACGGATTCCCCCACAGGATATCGAGGCCGAGCAATCCGTGCTCGGCGCCCTCCTGGTCTCGCCCGATTCCATCGGAAAAGTCGCCGAGCTCCTGCGGCCCGATCACTTCTACCGCCAGGCTCACGGCATCATTTTCCAGGCGGTCTGCGACCTGGCGGAGCGGGGCGAACCGATCGACCTCATCACCGTCTCTTCCTTGCTGCGAAGCAAGGAAGAGCTCGATGCGGTAGGGGGCTACGGCTACCTGATGGACCTGGCGTCGTCGATTCCGACGGCCGCCAACGTCGAATACTACGCCAAGATCGTCGAAGAAAAAGGCACGCTGCGCTCCCTGATCGCGGGCGGTACCAAGATCGTCGAGCTGGCCTTCGACCAGGAGCGCAAGATCGAGGACACGCTCGACCAAGCCGAGCAGATCATCTTCGAGGTCTCCCAGCAGCGCCGCCAGTCGCAGGATCTTACCCATATCAAGGACGTCCTGCAGACCACCTTCGAGACCATCGAGTACCGCTACGAGAACCAAGACAACGTCATGGGCTCGGCCACCGGGTTCTACGACCTGGACTACATGACCTCCGGCCTCAACCCCAGCGACCTGATCATCCTGGCGGCCCGTCCGGCGATGGGTAAGACCTCGTTCGCGCTCAACCTCCTGCAAGCCGTCGCCAAGCTCAACGACAAGCCCTCGATCATCTTCAGCCTGGAAATGGGCAAGGACCAGCTGGTCCAGCGTATGATCTGCTCCGAGGCCAAGATCGACGCCCATCGCATCAAGACGGGCTACCTCTCGGAAGGGGACTGGCCCCGTCTGACCGAGGCCATCGGCGCGTTGGCCGAGGCTCCGGTCTACATCGACGACACCCCGGCCATCACGGTCATGGAGGTGCGCGGCAAGGCCCGTCGACTCAAGGCCCTTACCAAAAAGGAACTGGGCCTGATCGTCATCGACTACCTCCAGCTGATGAGTGGAGGCGGCAGTTCCAATGACGGCAACCGTCAGCAAGAGATTTCGACCATCTCACGCTCGCTGAAGGCCCTCGCGCGTGAGCTCAGCGTGCCCATCATCGCGCTTTCGCAGCTCAGCCGTGCGGTCGAATCGCGTACCGACAAGCGCCCCATGCTCAGCGACCTTCGTGAATCGGGCGCCATCGAGCAGGATGCCGACATCGTCATGTTCATCTACCGCGACGACTACTACAACCTGGAGTCGCCCGAGAAGAACATCGCGGAGATCATCATCGCCAAGCACCGTAACGGTCCGGTCGGTAAGGTGAAGCTGTACTTCGAGAAGGAGCACACCCGCTTCGAGAACCTCACCACCGCCCCCGCCGTGTAATCCAAGCAAGAAAGAAGGCAGAACCGTGGCCAACCTCGCCGTCGTCGGAGCCCAGTGGGGCGATGAAGGGAAGGGCAAGATCACCGATTTGCTGGCCGAAGCCGCCGACGTCGTCGTCCGCTTCTCGGGCGGTAACAACGCGGGCCACACGGTCACGGTCGGCGAGAAGGTCTACAAGCTTCACCTGGTTCCCTCGGGCATCCTCTACCCGGGAACCCTTTGCATCGTGGGCAACGGGACGGTGATCGATCCGGTTTCCTTCGTCGCCGAGCTGGACAAGCTCGACGCTCAGGGCGTCGACCTGTCGAACCTCAAGATCAGCGAGCTCGCGCACCTGATCATGCCGTACCATAAGGTGCTGGACCGGGCCGAAGAGGAGCGCCGCACGCATAAGATCGGCACGACCGGCCGCGGCATCGGCCCTGCGTACGGTGACAAGGCCCTGCGCTACGGCTTCCGCCTGCTGGACCTTCGGGACGTGGCCGCGTTCCGCGAGCAGCTCGCCGATAACCTCGCGCGCCAGAACGCCATCCTCACCCAGGTCTACGGCGTCGCCCCCTTGGAGCTCGACGCGGTCGCCGAGGAGGTGCTCGGCGCGTACAAGCGCCTCGAACCCTTCATCGCCGACACCGGCCTGATGCTTCACCAGGCCCTCAAGGCCGGCAAGAAGATCCTCTTCGAAGGCGCGCAGGGCACCCTGCTCGATCTCGATATGGGCACCTACCCGTACGTGACCTCGTCCTTCCCCGTGGCGGGCGGAGCCGGCATCGGCACCGGCGTTGGCCCTTCTGCCATCGACCGGGTCCTGGGCATCACCAAGGCTTACACGACGCGGGTGGGCGAAGGCCCCTTCCCGAGCGAGCTTCACGACGCGACCGGGGACCGGATCCGCGAGATCGGCAAGGAGTTCGGGACGACTACCGGGCGGCCGCGCCGCTGCGGCTGGTTCGACGCGGTGGCGGCCCGCTTGGCGGCCCGTGCCAACAGCCTGGACAGCCTCGCCATCATGAAGCTCGACGTGCTCGACTCCTTCGAGGAGATTCCCGTGGTGGTCGGCTACCGGGCCGGGGAAGAGACCCTCGACGAGTTCCCCCACGATCCCCGCTTGCTGGCCAAGTGCGAGCCCATCTACGAGACCCTGCGCGGCTGGAACACTCCTACGACGGGCGTGCGCCGCTGGGAAGACCTGCCCGAGGCGGCGAAGGTCTACCTGCGCCGGATCGAGGAGCTGGTGGACGTGCCGATCGTGATCGTTTCGGTCGGCCCCGAGCGTGACGCCACCATCGTGACCGAGGATCTGCTTTCTGGGCCCCGGCGGGTCCAGCCCGTCCGGCGCTAAGCAACGGCTCAACGAATCGAGGAATCGCGGAATGATCTACCTGGACTACGCTGCCACCACTCCGGTTCGCCCCGAGGTCATCCAGGCGATGACCGAAGCCCTCGCCGACGCCTGGGGTAATCCCTCCAGCAACCACCTGGCCGGCCACAAGGCCCGGAAGGGCATGGATCGCGCCCGCCGCCAGGTGGCTGAGCTGGTCGGCGCCACTCCCGATGAGGTGATCTTCACGTCGGGGGGCACCGAGGCGGATAACCTCGCCATCCGGGGCGTGGCCAAGGCGCTGGCGTCCAAGGGGCGGCACCTCGTCATCAGCAACATCGAGCACTCGGCGGTGCGGGTCACCTGCAAGATGCTCGCCGAGGAAGGCTTCGAGACCACGGAGGTCCCGGTGGGGCCTAACGGAGTCCTGGATCCCGAGGCGGTCGAGCGGGCCATCCGCCCGGACACCATCTTGGTCTCGGTCATGCACGTCAACAACGAGATCGGCACGATCCAGCCGATCGCCGAGATCGCGGATCGCGCCCATGCCAAGGGCGTGCTGGTCCACACGGACGCCGTGCAGTCCGCCGGCAAGATTCCCGTCTCCCTGGAGGCGCTGGGAGTCGATTTGCTCGCGATTTCGGCCCATAAGATCTACGGCCCCAAGGGCGTGGGCGCCCTGATCCGCCGCAAGGGAGTGCCCTTGGCGCCGGTCCTGACCGGGGGCGGGCATGAGCGGGGCTTCCGCGCCGGCACCGAGAACGTGCCGGGGATCGTGGGCTTCGGCGTGGCGGCCGAGTTGGCCGTGAAGGAACTGCCGCAGCGGCTGCAGCACGACGAGGAGCTGGGACAGATCCTCGAGGAATCACTCTTGGCGGCGATTCCGGGCTCGTCGGTGAACGGCGACGCGCACCGCCGCTGGAAGGGCTGCGTGAGCCTGCGGGTTCCCGGCGTGGACGGCGCGGACCTGCTGGGCAAGCTCGACGAGGCGGGCGTGGCCATCTCGGCGGGCTCGGCCTGCAAGGCCTTCAAGCAGGAGACCTCCCACGTGATCGCGGCCTTGAACCTCCCCAACTCGGAGGATTCCGGAACCCTGCGCATGACGGTGGGTTCGCCGACCACGCGGGCTGATATTCAAACCGCCGTGGGCATCTTGGCCGAGGCGGTCGAGGGCCTGCGAGGCAAGATCGCTCGGTAGCTTACTTTACAGCTTCTTGACTTGCCCCTTATAATCGGGGCGGGGCCGGTCTACACGCCGGCCGAACTTTGCATGGCAACGAGGAGGTTGGTTCATGGAGCGCAGAACGTCGGGTTTCGAAGTGCTGGGTGGACTGGTCATCGGCGCGGCTTTTGGCTTCGTCGCCGGGATGATCCTGGCCCCGCAGTCCGGCGGGCGTACCCGGGATCAGCTCAACGAGAACATCTCGGACCTCCGGCTTCGCACGAACGAGATGATGGACAACCTCAAGGGCAATACCGAGACCCTCATCTCCTCGACCCGCAGCACCATCGAAGAGAAGCTGGCGCTTCTCAACGATGCCGTCGAAGCCGGACGCAAGGCTGCCGCCTACAAGCGCGAAGAACTGATTGAGGGCGAAGAAGACAGCGCCCCCTCGGTCTAGCCCGGCTTTCACTTAAGGAGACCCGCATGAGCGTGCGTCGCAACCTCACCTTCTACGCCACCGCCCTGGTGGGCACCGCCCTCGGCACCGCCGCCGGCCTTCTGCTGGCGCCCAAGTCGGGAGAAGCCACCCGCAAGCAGATCCGCCGCATGGCCGGAGAGCTCAGCGAGCAGCTCCCCGTGACCCTCAGCGAACTTCAGCTGCGGGGCCGCCAGGTGCTGGATCGCGCCCCCCGCCGAATCACCCTCGGCCGCCGCAAGAGCGAAAAAATCATCCAGCTTTACCGCGAAAACGAACGGGAAAGCTAAAATTCCTAGGTTCAAGCGCTCCGGGGCCCGCCCCGGGGCGCTTTCTGCGTTGTAAAATAGAAGCCAGACGACTCGGACCTCCCGATCCAGAAAGGAACCCTGCCGTGACGCTCAGCGGTCATGAGATTCGAAACCAGTTCATCCAGTTCTTCAAGGACAAAGGGCATACCCACATGCCCAGCTCCAGCCTGGTCCCCAAGAAGGACCCGACCGTCCTGCTCACCACGGCCGGCATGCTCCAGTTCAAGCCCATCTTCATGGGCGTCGAGAAGCCCGCGACCTCCCGCGCCGTCACCGTCCAGAAGTGCTTCCGCACCACCGACCTCGACAACGTCGGACGGACCGCCCGTCACCACACCTTCTTCGAGATGCTCGGCAACTTCTCCTTCGGAGACTACTTCAAGGACGACGTGATTCCTTGGGCCTGGGAGTTCCTGACCGGAGTGCTGGGTCTTCCCAAGGACCAGCTCTGGGTTTCGGTCTTCACGACGGACGAAGAGGCCGCGACCATCTGGAAAACCAAGGTCGGCGTGAGCGCGGATCGCATCGTCTACCTCGGTGAGGACTCCAACTTCTGGGCGGCGGGCCCCACCGGCCCCTGCGGCCCCTGCTCCGAAATCTACATCGACCTCGGCGTCGAGCGCGGCTGCGGTCAGGAGTCCTGCGCGGTCGGTTGCGACTGCGATCGCTTCCTCGAGATCTGGAACCTGGTCTTCATGGAGTTCAACCGGGATGAGGAAGGCAAGCTCACCCCGCTTCCCGCCAAGAACATCGACACCGGCATGGGCCTCGAGCGCATCGCGTCGGTCCTGCAGCGCGTTCCCTCCAACTACGAGACCGACCTCCTCAAGCCCCTGCTCGAGGCTGCGGCCGCGATGGCCGGCATCACCTACGGCAAGGGCGGAGAGCAGGATGTCTCGCTCAAGCTGATCGCCGACCACCTGCGCGGCTCGGTCTTCTTGATCGGTGACGGCGTCGTCCCCTCCAACGAGGGCCGCGGCTACGTCCTGCGCCGGATCATGCGCCGGGCCATCCGCCACGGCAAGCTGATCGGCATCAATCGCGCCTTCCTCGCCGAGCTCGGCGAGCTGGTGATCGCGCAGTACGGGGGCTACCCCGAGCTTCCCGCTCAGCGGGAGTTCATCCTCCAGGTCATGACCGAGGAGGAGCGCCGCTTCAGCCAGACGATCGACCGCGGTCAGCAGTTGCTGTCGCAGGCGATCGCCACCCTCTCGCCCAGCACCGCCGACCGCGTGCTTCCCGGCGAGACCGCCTTCGAACTCTACGATACCTACGGCTTCCCGCTCGAACTCACCGTCGAGCTTTGCCGCGAGCAGGGCGTCCGCGTCGATGAGACCGGCTTCCACGCTGCGATGGAAGCCCAGCGGGAGCGCGCCCGTTCGGCCCGTGAGGCCGCTGGAGTGACCTTTGCCGCTGCCGAGCTCTCCACCAAGGGGGCGACGTCCTTCACCGGCTACGAGCAGACCGACGAAGAGGCCACGGTCCTCGAAGTCTTCCAGGACAAGTCCGGCCGCGTCGGCGTCGTGCTCGACTCGACCCCCTTCTACGCCGAGTCGGGCGGTCAGATGGGCGACGTCGGTACCGTTGGCGGTGCCCGCGTGGTGGACACCCAGAAGCAGGGTGATACCATCATTCACCTCTTGGCCGAGGGCGAGACCGCTCCTCAGGTCGGCGCGAAGGTCCGCGCGCTCGTGGACCGGGCGCATCGCGAGAACACGATGCGTCACCACACCGCGACCCACCTTCTGCACGCGGCCCTCAAGCAGGTCCTGGGCCCCAACGTCAACCAGGCGGGTTCGCTGGTCGGCCCCACCGAGCTGCGTTTCGACTTCACCTTCCCCCGCCCGATGGCCCCCGAGGAGGTCTCGCAGGTCGAGGATCTCGTCAACGAGCAGATCCTGGCCAACCACTCGGTCGCTCACCTCGAGATGACGATGACCGAAGCCCAGGAGACGGGCGCGATGGCGTTGTTCGGGGAGAAGTACGGGGAGACCGTGCGCGTGATCGACGTGCCGGGCTTCTCCAAGGAGCTTTGCGGCGGCACCCACGTGCGCGCCACGGGCACCATCGGTCTCTTCAAGGTCATCCGCGAGGAAGGCATCGCCGCGGGCATCCGCCGCATCTCGGCGGTTTCGGGCCTGGCTGCCCTCAACCTCCTGCGCAAGCAGGCCGACGTGCTCGCCGAGACCGGTCAGCTGCTCAAGGCGGCCCCCGAGGAGCTTCCCGAGCGGATCGAACGCCTTCAGGCGCGCGTCAAGGCCGAGGAGGCCGAGGTTGCCGCGCTGCGCAGCCGCCTCGCGGTGAGCGCCACGGAGTCCCTGCTGGGCAAGGCCCAGACGGTGGCGGGCAAGCAGCTGATCGCCGAGGTGGCTCCCGGCCTATCGGCGGGCGAGCTCAAGAGCGCGGTCGAGCACCTTCGTGACAAGCTCGCCAGCGGCGTGGTCGTGCTGGGCTCGGTCGAGGACGGCAAGGTCGCGGTCGTGGCCGCGGCGACCGATGATGTGGTCAAGGACGGCGGCAACGCCGGCAAGCTGATCCAGGCGGTCATGGCCGCCATCGGCGGCAAGGGCGGCGGCAAGCCTCAGATGGCCCAGGGCGGTGGCGGTGAGGCGTCGAAGCTTCAGGAGGCGATCGCGCAGGTCTCCGAGACCTTGTCCCAACAGCTCCCCGTCAAGGCCTAGCGACCGTAGCAACAAAGATCGCTCCAGGTGTTCTGACACTGAGAGGAGGGTCCCCGAATGGGGGCCCTCTTCTTCTTGTTTATTTTGGAAAAGGATTGACTTAGCCCGTCCTTACTGGACGGGCTAAGTCAATCCTTTTCCCTACAGCAAAGCCGTGCTTGCTAGATGACGCATGTAGCGCAAACTTTTACCTTTCGTTTCTCTTTGGTTAACCTAGGCTTAACTATATGACCGGTAAACGACCGTATGCTTGAAGGGTTGCTTATTCTTTGGGATAACCGACGATGGATAACCGACGCTTTTGCGAAACCATCCGAAACCCACTTTCACATAAAGGATGATTCGCCATGAAGCGTACTGTTGCTCTTTTCCTGCTGGCTGCCTCGCTGATTTCCGGTTGCGGCACCTCCCCTTTCGCTCCCCAGACCACCTCTTCCGCCAATGGCGCGGTCTCCGCGCGTGAGACCGGTGCGCAGATTCAGATCTTCGACGCCTTCAAGCGCGTCGAGACCTCGAATACCACGCGCGTCGCCGTCATGTACTGGGTGCGCAAGGAGGGTGTCAACCGCGAGTTCCGGCAGTTGATTTTTGACGGCGTCCCTACGCAGGACCGCGCCCAGTACCGGAGCGGCTACCGCCCGATGCAGATGGTCATGAACGGGCAGAACGTGCTTCAGAACGAGACCAGCCTGCTTGCGATCGCCCGCGAGCTCGGCGAACTGAACTACCACACGATTACCAAGGAGCAGAAGCAGATCGTTGCGCTGGCCTACGAGATCGTGATGGACCAGGTTCACTAGAACCCTTTCCCCTCGAAACGAACGCCCGCCCTGCCGATTGCGGCAGGGCGGGCGTTTCGCAATTGGAAATCAGGGCGTCGGAGACTCGACCAGGCTGCGCACGGCGTGGTGCTCGACTGAGCCGGCGAGGGTTCCGAAGAGGCGATTGGCACTCAAGGCGAAGGCGTCGGCATCCCCGCTCACCAAGAACGTATGAGCCGGCCCCGCCACGGGCTCCGCGAGCAGCGCATGGCCCGCGAGAATCTCCCCGAGGGCCCTCACGGCTTCCTGCGCGGGGTCGACCAGCTTGACGCCGGGGCCGACGATGCCCTGGATGAGCGAAGCGATGATGGGGTAATGGGTGCAACCCAAGACGAGGGCGTCGAGGTCGGCGTCGAGGAGGGGGCCGAGGGATTCGATGACGACGGCCGCGGCGCGGTCGGAGTTCCAGTCACCCGATTCGATCATGGGGACGAGGCGCGGGCAGGCGACGGGGAGGACCTCGGCGTCGGGGCGGATGGAGGCGATCGCCCGGGCATGCGCGCCGCTCGCGATGGTCGCTGCGGTGGCGATGATGCCGATCTTCGACCCGCAGCGAACCGCCGCGCGGGCTCCGGCCTCGATCAAGCCCAGGATGGGCACGGGACAATCGGCGTCGAGTGCGTCGAGGGCCACGGCCGAAGAGGTGTTGCAGGCGACCAAGATGGCCTTGGCGCCGCGCTCCAGCAGGATACCGAGGATCTCGCGGTTGAAAGAGATGAGTTCTTCGACGGATCGGCCGCCATAAGGCACTCGGGCCGTGTCACCGAAGTAGAGCACGGCTTCATGCGGGAGTTGGCGGAAGACCTCCCGGACGACGGAGAGGCCTCCGATGCCGGAGTCATAGAGCCCAATGGGGCTTGCTGATTTCAAACGAGCGTCCTCATGACAACGTCGTGGCTTGACTTCGCTAGTTTATCACCCCTCGCTCCAGCCCGCCAAGGCCGGATGGCCGCCGGTTTCAACTTGCCAGCCTGCGGGAATTCCTTTACCATTCAGTTAACGTTGGGCGCAAACCGTGCCCGCGGCCCCCCCGCAAGGACTCCGTACGACGCAGCCGTGTTGGGAGCGCCTGAGGCAAGCATTTGTGATGGCTTCCGACGACGCTGCCAGGTCAATGATGGAGGATCGAATGGAAACGCTCACCCAGCTTGCGCAAGAGGATTTGCAGAGTCTCATCGGCGTCGCCACGAAAATCCCCGCGACGACCTCTTGGGAGTATCTTGCCAATTCCATTCGCGAGGCCCTCGCCACGCATGCTCCGGGTGTCCAGGCCGCGGCGTGGCTCCCGGCTCCCGAGGGCGTGGTGGCCCTGACGGGCAAGGCGCCCGAGATCTTCGAGCCCTTTACCTCCAGCGCCGAGATCGAAGACCTCATGCAGGAGGCGGAGTTCGCCCCCATCCCGATGGTGGGCGGCGGCTACAAGGTGGCCATCCAGGCGAACCGCCAAACGTTCGGATTGCTCTTGCTGCAGAGCCCCAAGGCGGATGCCGACTTCCTCCAGAACCTCGGCCGGATCCTCGCGACCCCGATGGGTTTCGCCTTCCTGAGCAACCAGCTCGCCGACGAGGTCGCCAAGCGGACCTCCACCGACAAGCTCACCGGCCTCTGGAACCGTCAGTACTTCAACGAGCGTTTCCGCGAGGAGTGCGAGCGCCTGGTCCGCTCCAAGGAGACGGGCGCCGTGGCGCTCATCGCGCTCGACAACTTCCAGGCTCTCGCCCGGACCATGCCCGCCGACGAACTCAACGCGACCTTCGCGCAGATCGGCCAGGCCGTCCGCCAGGTGATCCGTCAGACCGACTGGGCGGTGCGCTGGGACAACTTCGATCTGCTTTTCTACTTCCCCTCGACCTCGGCCGAGGCCGCCGTGGAAGTTCTCAAGCGTTTCGCCCGCAAGCTCATGGGCATCTCGCCCATCCTGGAGCCTCTCGCCGGCGTCAGCTCGACCGTCGAGACCACCAGCCCCCGTGCGCTGGTCCAGCTCTCGACCCGTCGCCTGGACCTCGCCCGCAAGGACGGCGGCCGCCGGGTCGTCTGCTTCGCCACCCCGGGCGGCGGCCTTCAGTTCTACCGTGAGGGTGCGGAAGGCTAACCCCCTGTGAACGCGTTCGACTCCGTCATCGGTCAAGAGAGGGCCGTCCGCCATTTGCGGGCGGCCCTCGCCCAGCCTCACCATGCTTACCTCTTCGTCGGCCCCGCGGGCGTCGGCAAGGAGACGGCTGCCAAGGCCTTCGCCCTGGCGCTCAACTGCGCGCGCGGCGAAGGTTGTCTGGATGCGGAGGGCGCCTGCCCGGAGTGCCTCGCCATTCATCATGGCAACCACCCCGACGTCCGGATTGCGGCACCGACCGAAGGCAAGAAGGTCTTCTCGGTCGAGGACGTCCGCAAGCTGGTCCAGGAGGCTGCCTGGAAGGCGCACCGTGCCAAGTGGAAGGTGTACATCATCTCCACCGAGTTGCTCAACGTCCAGGGCGCCAACACCCTGCTCAAGACGGTTGAGGAACCGGTCCCAGGGACCGTGATCCTACTCTTGGGCCCCAGCGTTGATGCGGTGCTTCCTACGCTGGTCTCGCGCTGCCAGATCATGCCCTTCGGGCCGGTTCCACGCCCCGTCATCGAAGGCGAACTTCAGCGCCGCGGCGTCGACCCGGCGCGGGCCAAGGAACTCGGCGCGCTCTCCGATGGTCGCCTCGGCTGGGCGCTCACCGAATCCACGCATGAGGCCCCCGAGCCTCCGCGTCTGATCGCACTTTCGACCATGACCGACCGGCTCGCCGAGGCGGAGCGCCTTTCCGCGCTCGATACCGAGTCCCAGCAGCGCGCGGTGGAATCGCTCCTCATTCAAGTTCGTGATATCATCATTTGGGCCGAAACGCGGCGCGACGACTTGGTCAGCCGCTCGGGCGACGCTGACGTCATGCGCCGGGGATTGCCCCGGGAGTACTGGCTTCGGGTGCTCTCGCGCCTGGAGAAGCACCGGAGACAGCTCTTGAGCCATGCCAACGCCAAGCTGGCATGGACCGTCCTCGCCGGTGACCTGGCTCCCACCGCCCGCGACCTCGAGCGCTCCGCCCTGAGCTAACGCTCGCTAGAAAGGACCGACCTTGTCGACGATCGGAATCCGACTGCGCAACGGCGAACTCCGACTTCTCGATCCGCAGGACGAGTCCCTCGAGCGCCAAGACTTCGCCGTCTACGAGACCGAGAAGGGCCTCGAATGCTCTCCCGTGGTCGTACTGCCCTCGGCGGTGCTCACGGAGCATGGCAAGCTTCCGACGGCGCGCCTCATTCGCAAGGCGGCCCCGGAGGACCTCAAGCAGCTCGACTCGAAGTGGACCGAAGAGGTCAAGGCCCACGGCCTCTGTGCCGAGAAGATTGCGGCCCATGGCCTTCCGATGAAGCTCATCGAGACGGTCTACACCTTCGACTTCTCGCGGCTCACGTTCTTTTATACGGCAGATCACCGGGTGGACTTCCGCGCCCTCCTCAAGGATCTCACCTCCACCTTCCGACGGGTGCGCATCGAGCTTCGCCAGATCGGCGTCCGCGACGCCGCCGGCATCCTGGGCGGCGTAGGCCTCTGCGGCCGCGAGCTTTGCTGCTCGACCTTCCTCAAGGAGTTCGCGCCGATCACCATCAAGCTCGCCAAGGAGCAGAACCTGCCCATGAACCCCAGCAAGATCAGCGGCCTCTGCGGCCGGTTGATGTGCTGCCTTTCGTACGAGCACGAGATGTACAAGGAAATCAAGGCCGAGCTCCCTCGGGTTGGCGACATGGTCTCGACGCCGGACGGTAAGGGCATCGTGCTCGAACAGCTGGTGATGAAGGAATCGGTGAAGGTCGAGATCACCGATGATCTGGTCGTCGTCGTCCCTCTCAACCTACTCAACGAGGCTCCGACCTCCAAAAACGGCTAGAGGAGTGCCCATGTTCCTTCAGAAGCTTCCGGCTTTTCGCAAGCTCCCGACGCTCGCCCTCACCATTGGCCTCGCGGCCTCGGCCCTCAGCGCTTGCGCGAGCGACTCCGGCAACCAGGTCGAGTTCTGGACCATGGGCCTCAAGCCCCAGTTCACGGGCTACATGGAGGAGACGATCGCCGCCTTCGAGAAGGCCAACCCGGGCATGGACGTCGACTGGGTGGACCTTCCCGCCTCTGCCATCGAGCAGAAGGCCCTGTCCTCGGTCGCTGGTGGCAATCCTCCGGACCTGATCAACCTCAACCCCGCGTTCTCGTCCAAGCTCGCGCGTCAAGGCGCCTTGGTCGAACTGGGTGCCGCCATTCCCGCGGACGTGCTTTCGCAGTACTACCCGGCGTCGCTGGATGCCACCCGCATCGACGGCAAGCTCTTCGGCCTTCCCTGGTACCTGAGCACCCAGGTCTCGGTCATCAACAAGGGCAACCTGGATTCGGCCGGTGTGACGGCGATCCCCCAGACTTTCAGGGAGCTCACGACCCATGCCGCCGCCCTGCAAAAGGCCGGCTTCCAGCCGTTCCTTCCCAGCTTCGGGGATGGCAATAAGCTGCTGGAGCTGATGTCGATGGACGGCGTTTCGCTCTTGAGCGCGGACGGCAAGAAGGCCGCGTTCGACACCCCCGAAGGTCGGGCGTCGTTTGCTTACTGGGTGGGCCTGTACAAGGACGGGGCGATCGCCAAGGAAAGCCTCAGCCTCGACCATCGCGAGGTGGTGGACCGCTTCCAGGCGGGCCAGACCACCGTTCTGCCGGCGGGTCCCCAGTTCCTCACGCTCATCAAGCAGAACGCTCCCGAGCTCTACGCCAAGCTCGAGGTCGGCCCGCAGCTCGCCGGCACCTCCGGCAAGGTGGGCGTCGGCGTCATGAACCTCGTCGTGCCCAAGGGCGCCAAGCACCAAGAGCAGGCGATCGCCCTCGCCCAGTTCATCACCAACGCCGAGAATCAGCTCGCCTTCTCGAAGCTGGTTCCCATCCTGCCCTCGGTGAAGGCTGCGGCTCAGGCCGAGTACTTCACGAAGCTTCCCGCGAACCCGACTCTCGAGGATCGCGCCCGCCAGATTGCCGCCGAGCAGCTGGAGCGCGCGGAGCTGCTGGTGCCGCCCCTGCCCCGTCACGACGAACTGGCCAAGGCCCTCAACCAGGCCTTCCAGAGCGCCGCGCTCGGCAAGGAGAGCCCCGACGCTGCCCTCACGAAGGCCGCTGCCGACTGGGAACGGATCCTGAGCAAGTAAGATGGCGACCCTGCTGAAGCCCGCTCAGTCTTCCAAGCGCCGCGTGAACCTCGCGCCCTACCTCTTCCTGCTTCCCGCAGGCCTGGTGCTGGGCGTCTTCTGGATTCTGCCGGCCATCATGGCGGTCTTCAACTCGTTCGCAGAATCGGAGTTCGGCGGGGCCTGGCGCTGGGTGGGGCTTTCGAACTACGTGCAGCTGGCAGGCGATCCGACCTTCTGGAAGGCGCTCGTCAACTCGCTCATCTACCTGGTGGGCGTGGTGCCCGCGCTGGTTCTCTTGCCACTCTTGATCGCCATCCTCGTGAACGTACCGATGCGCGGCATCGGCATCTTCCGGGCGGCCTACTACCTGCCGGTGGTCATCCCCATCGTGGTCGTGGGCCTCACCTGGAAATGGCTCTACGCCGAGAACGGCATGGTGAACTGGGTGGCTCAGAGCGCTTTTCCTTGGCTCTTGGCGCATCCCGTGCCCTGGCTGAGCCAGCCGGAGACCGCCCTGGGCGCGGTCATGGCCGTGACGGTCTGGAAGGGCCTCGGCTACTACATGGTCATCTACCTGGCCGGCTTGCAGGGGATTCCACAAGAGATCTACGAATCGGCGGATCTCGACGGGGCGAAGCGCTGGCAGCAGCATCTCTACCTGACCTTGCCCCTGATGATCCCGCATATGGCGATGGTGGGCATCGTGAGCTCGATCAACGCCCTCAAGGTCTTCGCTGAGATCTTCGTGCTCACCAAGGGAGGCCCGCTGGAGGCCTCCACGACGATGGTGTACTACCTCTATCAGCAGGCCTTCGAGAGCCTCAACATGGGCTACGCCTCGGCCATCGGGATGGTGCTCTTCGCCATGACGCTCGCGCTTTCGCTGCTCAACAAGCGCTACTTGGAGCAGAACCAACTCGGCTAGCCCGCTTGGCTAACCCACCTCCCGGCCTCGCTCGGCTTCTCGACGTCCCGGGGCTGGCGCCCGGGCCCGGGATCGAACCCCGCATGAAGAAACCCTCTTGGCGATGGGTATAACCCTCTTAGCAAGCAAGTGACCCCCAAACGCTCAAGGAGATCCTCATGACACAGACCGAGTCCGGCTTCAGCATCGCCTCGATTCACGAGGGGGTGAACAGTTTGCTCTTCGACCTCAACGGCCGCCTCTGGGAGCTGTTCGAGTACGCCGAGCAAGCCCGCCAGGAAGCCGAGAAGGTTCTCGCCGAGGGCGCGGCCAACGTCGAGGCCGAACTCCGTCAGGCGCTCACGGCGCTGACCGAGACCCTTGAAAAGACCGAAGCGATCAAGGGCACGCTTTCCAAGCAAAGCTTCTCGGTCATGGGCGAGATCGTCGTCACCCTGGGCAACCAGGTGAATGCGGTGATCCAGGCCCTGATGAAGACCAAGGCCTAACCTCAACGACACTCAGCCCCAGTCGATTCGACTGGGGCTTCTTTCATGGCGTGATCATGCGGGCCCGCGACGTGCTACCCCTCTCTGACCTTCAAGACATAGGCTGCAGGAGGCCCGATGCGATAGCGTACCGGACGATGTCCGCGTGGCGCTGAAAGCCTAGCTTTCTCATCATGTTCGCCCGATGGTTTTCCACGGTGTGAAGGTGGATCTGCAGCCGCTGGGCGATTTCCGCGTTGCTATATCCCTCGGCGACGAGCTTGAGTAGATCCTGCTCGCGTGGGGAAAGGACGGCCTTCGTCCGTCGCGCCTTGTGGATCGCTATCGCCGTCGCTTCGTCCGCCTCGTCGTAGTGCAATGAGGGGTGGATGAAGAGGTGGCCCTCATGGATACGGTGAATGGCCGTGATGAGCTCGCTATCGACGGCCTTCTTGGGAACGTAGCCGGATGCGCCTGCCTTGAGGGCTTCCGTGACGTACTCTTTGCTCTCGTGCATGCTCAGGAGCAGGACCTTGACTTCGGGGAACTGCTTGAAAATCGAGGCGGTCGCCTTGAGGCCGTTGATCTTGGGCAGCGAGATATCCATCAGGACTAGATCCGGTTCGAGCGCTGCGACTTGGGAGAGGACTTCCACCCCGTCTCCCGCTTCTCCGACGACCTCGAGCGCAGGCTCTGCCTCGAGCACGAGCCTCAACCCGCTTCGCAATAACGGGTGGTCGTCGCAGATCAGCACTCGAATATTGCGCATGGGCGGCTCCGACGGTTTAGCCCTGGCTGGAGCGCTCGTCGCCAGACGTGTCTGCGAAGTAGTCCATGGCACCGTTGGCGATGAGCATCCCCATGAACATGCCCACGGTGTTGCGATGCGTAAGGAAGGGGATGGCCGCTCCCAGCGGGACTAAGACCCACAAGCTCTGTTCGTAACCCATCTTGAACGGGCCGATGAGGAGCAGAAAGACGAGCGCGACGATGAAGACGGTCAGGAAGTAGCCCAGGTAGGCTCCTCCTGTGAACTCGCCGGCCTTGAGCTTGAAGGCTTGGCCGCAGTTCGAGCAGGCCGGGTACATCTTCAAGAGCCGTTCGCTGGTAGGGCCCACGCCACAACGGGGACAACGCAGAAAGAAGCCACGGATGACGGCTTTGAGGTAGGGAGGGCGTGGGGGTAGTTTTCGAGCGGTCGCTTCCGTCATGACGGGTCTCCTTACCAGGCTTTAGCCGTGTCGATGCTGCTGTATCCTCGCCCTTCAGGATACTCGCTGGGCATGCCGGGGCCAAGGTTCGAAATGGCCCTGGCATGGTCAAAAATGGACATTCTATGCTAACCTTTTGTGATGCACGCTGACTTGTCCTCGCCATTCCTGGACTTGGCGTATCGAAACCCTACGCTCCCCGAACTCGAGCTTGAGACCTTCATGCTCAGCGAGCTGAGGCAGCGCCTGACGTCCCGCTACTACGAGCGAGGACAGCGGCTGCACTTTCATATCCTGATCCTGTACACGGCCGGCGAGGGGTGCCACGAAGTCGACTTCGTGCCGGTGGCGTGTCGGCCGGGAACGCTGATTCACGTGCGGCCCGGCCAGGTTCAGCGGTATCTCGACATTCAGCAACTCGAGGCTCAGGTCATCTTCTTCACGTCAGATTTCCTGCTTGCCGACGCCTATGACGGGCATGCGGCGCCTCTGTCGGTCTTGCAACTCGACGAGGAGGCGTTCGCCGATATCCGGACGGGCTTCGACGTGATCCAGCGCGAGTACCGAAAGTCCGACGGAAACCAACCCTCAGTGGCGATCCTCCGGCATCAATTGCAGGCCTTGATGCTTCAGTTGGCACGCGAAGCGCAGGTATCCGAGCATGCCAGCGTGATTCGCAGCCGCCATCAAAAGCTCTTCTTCCGCTTCCGCCAGCAGCTCGAAACGGAGTTTGTCCGAACGCGCCAGGCCGAGGACTACGCGCGCAAACTGGAATGTTCGCCCAGGACGCTCAACCGGGCGAGCCATACGGTGGTCCGGATGTCGGCCAAGGAAGTCATCGACGCCCGGGTGCTCCTGGAAGCCCGGCGATTGCTCGCCTATACGAGTCTGCCCATCAGCCGGATCGCAGGCATGCTCGGATTCACCGAGTCCACCAACTTCGTCAAGTTCTTCCGCCGCGAGGCCGGGGTCTTGCCGGGTGAGTTTCGGAAGACCTACCTTCCTTCGGTCTGAGCACCTCATCCATTGAAAGAGCCGCCGTCCACTGCCTCTCAAGGCGCGGATGGCGGCTCTTGTCTCGTGTTCCTCCAGCCAGCAGGAGCGCATCCGTATTTCACCCCACTTACGAACTCCAAGCCTCAGCGCCTAACGTGAAGGTGCCCATAGAGCGCATGGTTGTGGCTCTGCCCCACCTCGCTTCCCCTCGCTTCCTGCCATCCGTCGGAGGTGCTCCATGAGCCCGGACACTCACACTGAAAACC
>RCUQ01000097.1_pt1 | contig 89780 bp, 71 predicted proteins | sample 2166351 | NCBI WGS metagenome assembly RCUQ01 (sample SAMN09932597, study PRJNA488358) | compost metagenome | feature: garden; material: soil; isolation source: compost soil in acetonitrile-enriched culture | place: Germany: Experimental Botanical Garden Goettingen | collected 2016-01-27
GCAAGCCCGAGGATCGCGTCCGGATCTGGTAGCCCAGGCTTTTCGCGAGCCCCGACCGTCGGCCGGTCCCTTCTGAAGGGGCCGGCCGACGGTCTTGGGGGCCCCCTCGATTCACGCTATAATTTCCTCGTATGCCGAATCGCGACTTCCACGCCTCTCCGCGACGCGCCCGCTTTGCCCGTCTTCGACGTCCGGCCGCCATTCCCGCTTGGGTCTTGCTGGTGGTCGCGTTGCATTTCGGCATGTTCTCCACGTACAGCCTGGTGATGGGCTCCCTCTCCTGGGTCATTGACCGCGAGCCCTTCGCCGTCCTGCGCTGGGGAGCGCTGGCCGCTCTCGTTTCCTTGCTCATGCTGCTTGCTCGGCCGTTGCTCAATCGGCTGAGCAACGGTCGTCCGCCGGGCGCGTCCCTCTCCGCCTGGGGGACCACCTTCGGGGTTTACGCGCTCCTGGCCTTCGGGGCCGCCTGGCTACGATCGGTGCTGGCGCCATGGGCCTTGGGCTTCACCTTGGACCCCTGGCGTTTCTGGCAGTTCGTGATCCAGTTCTGCGTCCCGCTCATGGCGGCCCTCATGGCGATCGAACTCTATCTCTCCCGCCGTCAAGCCCGTCTCGACTGGCTGGCCGTCAGCGAGCGCCTCGAATGCGAGCTGGCGGAGCGTCGCTTCGATCTCGTGGAGCTCGATGACCAGATTCGCCGCGACGCGTCTCACCACCTGCATGGAGAGGTGCAGTCCCATTTGTTCATGGCCTGGACCCTGCTCAAGCAAGCCCAGCGGGCCTCCTCGTCGGAAGCCGCCCGCTCGCAGGTGAGCCAGGCTTCCGAGCATCTCGCCCACCTGCGGACTCAAGCGTTGCGCCAAGCTCGGGATCTGCTGGGAGCCTCGGAGTCAGGCCGCCCGCTTTCCCAGCGCGTCGAGGACCTGGTCGCGCGCTTCGGTGCCGTCCTTCCCGTGACCCTCGACCTCGCCCCGTCCATCGCCCAGCTCGAGGCGCGCCTTGCGCCGGAGGGGCGGCATCACGCCCTCCTGCTGCTCGAAGAAGCCATGCTCAACGCCTTCCGACATGGGCACCCGTCTCGGATTTACGTCCGGCTGCACGTCGAGGCCTCCGTGGGCTCGCCGGTCCTGATTCTCGAGGTGAGTGACGACGGTGCGGGTTTCGCCCCCGAGCTTGCCGGTAAGGGGCTCGGTCTCTCCGCCCTGCGCGACGAGTTGGAGCACGCCGGAGGACGCCTCGACGTGCATTCCCGCTCCGGTCACGGGACCCGCGTGACCCTTCGCTTGCCGCTTGTGGACGTCGCCCCGGAGCGGAGCGCATGATCCGGCGCGGCATCTACCTGCCTTCCCGGCGTCTCGTCCTGGGCACCGCGTTCGCGTTCTTCTCCTTCGTGACCTTGACCCACGTGGGCTGGGCGCTAACGGTCGGCCGAGGCCTTCCCGTGGCGATGCTGATGACGTCGCTCCAGCTGACGACGGCCTTGCTCGTGCTCATCGGGGTGACCATCGACATCATGCATCGCCTCGATGCATCGGGCTGGCGCTTCGAGACTCCTCATGGCTCGCGCTGGTTGGTCTATTACGGCACCTGGTTCGTGCTGGGCCTCGCGATCGGCGTCGGCCGTCTCGCGATGCTCCAGGCGTGGAGTCCCGAGCCCTTGTCCTCTGCGCAGGCCATCTTCGTGCCGAGCGTCTGCCTCTACATGACGCTGGCGACGATCGTCCTTCTGGAGCATCAGACGATGTTTCGGACGGTGATCGCGCGCAAGCAGCAGGCGAGCCTGAAGGCCGTGCGTTTCCTCGTCGATACGCACCAGGCCTTCGTTGAGGCCCAGGATCTCCGGCGGAACGAAGCCTTGGCCTTCCTCGATCGGCGGGTCGAGCCCGAGCTGGCGGACGTTCATGCCCGTCTGACGCAGCCGCGCCTTCCGTCACCCGATGACCTCGAGTCCGTGCAGGCTCGCCTCGAACGCCTGAGGAACGTCGAGATCCGCGAGGTCAGCCACTTGCTGCATCCCTCGATCCTCGACATGGGGCTGGTGCCGGCGCTTCGCGCCTTGGTGCGGAACCGCGCCAGCGAGATCCCGATCACCCTGGTTTTCGAGGGAGTGACTCCGGCGGATGGCTCGCCCGCCGTTGCGCGGCACCTGTATCGCATCGTGGAGCATGCGCTCGACTTGGCACGCGACGAGGCCCTCCGCGAGATCCGGATCGGCATGACGCGCGTGGACGGCTCGCGCTTGCGCCTGGAGATCGCCGGCCGGGGGGATGGTCTCGATCGGGCGCTGGCACGCGAACACGGGGCCCGCGTGCTTTTCGATGCGCGGGTGGCCTTGATGGGCGGTGCCTGGGGGCTGGAGGAGTCGGAGCGCGATCAGTTGCTCCTCTGGGTCGAAGCGCCGATCGAGGGCTCGCGCGGCGGGACGTGATCAGAGGGTGGCGTGCCGGAGGTAGATCAGGGTCGCCTCCACCCGGGCATGACGCTCGTTGCTGGTGGAGTTCAGGCCGAGATCACTGTAGAGCCTGCCGACCATGTTCTCGACGGTCTTCAGCGAGAGGTGCATGGCGGAGGCGATCGCCCGGTTGCTGTACCCCTGGGCCATGAGGTGAAGCAGCATGAACGGGCGCTCGCTGAGGGTGACGCCGTTCATGATCGGCGAGCGCACCTGCTGGGCCAATTCGGGGTCCAGGGTGACCACGCCTGCGGCCGCGCCCCGGATGGCACGCTCCAGGGTCCCGAGGTCGTGAACCGACGACTTCAGGAGGTACGACCAGCCCTGCGTCTGTCCGGAAGGCAGCGAGAGTAGGTACTCCGGTTCCCGGTGATGCGAGAGCAGCAGGATGCCGAGATCGGGAAGGGCGCGCCGGAGGGCCAAGCCCAGCTGGACCCCGTTCTTGCTTTTCACGCCGAGGTCGATGTCCAGCACGACGACGTCGGGGGCGATCGCCGGAATCTGCCGCTCCGCGCTTTCGGCCTCCTGGAAGTCCGCCACCACCGAGATGTCCGGCAGCGCGTCGAGCGCCCCGCGCAAGAGCACGCGGAAGAGATTATCGTCCTCGACGAGCCCGAGTCGAAGGGGAGACGTCGGTCCAGGGTCGCTCACCGGTGAGATCCTCGCGCGCATTCAAGGGAGTCCTTTCCCATTCTAACGGCTTTGCGGGTCTCAAGGCGATCTTCTCGTCGTCAGGGGCTGAACAAGCGGATCCGGTGGTTCTCCTCGTCCCCAAGGGCGATGGGGCCCCTAGACGGGCCCCGGGAGGGTGATGCTCATCGATTCGGAACCCGCGGGGATGAGCGAGCCCGAGGAGACGTCCACCGTGGTGCTGCCTTGGCCGTCGAAGCTCTTGTCGATCAACTGCACCTTGATTCTGGCCAGGGTCGGCCGATCCTCTTGGACGATGGGGATGTCGATCCGGGACCGGGCGTCCGCCGTGCTGATGAGCTGCGTGCCGCTGGTGTCGAGGTAGGCCGCGGCCTTGATGCGGTAGGTGGTGTTGGCGTTCAGCTTGGTGAACTGGACGGGGTCGTTGAGGCGGGCTTGGAGAACGTTGAGGGCCAGGGGCTGGCCCTGCGCGTCGTTCACGGCGGTCTCGACGCCCTGTCCGTCCACCTTGTGGAGGGTGAGCTTCAGGAGCGCGATGTCCGAGGCGGTGTAGGGGGTGACGGCGGTCTGGGTCCGGTAGCCACCGGCGAGGACCTCGCTCGATAGCTGCAGCACGGCGCTGCCGTTGGCGACGGCGCGAGGCTGGGCCATGGGGCCGAAGGTGACGCTGCAGCCGGAGAGGAAGAGGGAGGAGGCCAGCGCGGGGATCAGGAGCTTGGAAATCATGGGGTCCTCCTGGGCGGATGGGGGGAGAGGCTGGGGAAACGAGCTAGGGAAGGAGAGGCTGCTGGGTCATGGTCTCGGTCCCGGCAGGGATGAGCGAGCCTGAGGAGACGTCGATGCCGGCGCTGCCCTGGGCATCGAAGGCCTTGTCGATCAGCTGAACCTTGAGCTTGGCGAGGGTGGGGCGGTCGTCCTGGACGATCGAGATATCGGTCGATGACGAGGCGTTCGCCGTGCTGATGAGCGTGGTCTCGGCGGCGTCGAGGTAGGCCTTGGCCTTGATGCGGTAGGTGGTGTTGGCGTTGAGCTTGGTGAAGAGGACGGGCTCGTCGATCCGGGCGCCTGCGATCTCGAGGACGATGGCTTTGCCCAGCGCGTCGTTGACGGCGGTCTCGGCCTGGGTCTCGGGATTCACCTTGAAGAGCTCGAGCTTGAGGTGATGGACGTCAGTCTTGACGTAGGGGTTGATGACCGCTTGGGTCTGGAAGCCGCCCGAGGCGATCTCGGTCGATAGCTGCAGGACGGCGGCGCCGTTGGCGACGGCACCCGTGACGAGCCGGGGGATGGAGCCGAGCGGCACGTACATGCAGCCGCCGAGGAAGAGGCTGGCGGCAAGGGCCGGGGCGAGGATCTTGGAAATCATGCGTCCTCCTTGGAAGCGTGGGGGGATGCGGGGAAAGCGCCTGCGGCCAAGCTTTCAGGAAAGCCTGGCGGTCCTGACGCAACGACCGGCTAGCGAGTGAGCTTGCGGATGAGATGGTTGTTCCGGTCTGCGACATAGAGGCTGCCTGAGGCGTCGATGGCGAGACCGCTGGGGGCGTTGAACTGGGCGGCGATATCGAGACCGTCGGCCTTGCCTGCGGTACCGCTGCCGGCGATGGTCGTCACCGCTTGAGTGGCGAGGTCGATCATGCGGATGCGGTGGATGCTGGATTCCGTGACGTAGAGCTTGCCCGAGGGGTCGAAGGCGAGTCCGTAGGGGTTGTTGAACTGGGCGGCGGTCCCGATGCCGTCCGCATAGCCCTGTGTGCTGCCCGCGACGGTCGTCACGACGGCTGCCGGGGTGATCTTGCGGATGCGGGTTCCCGATGAGACGTAGAGGTTGCCGGCCGTGTCGAAGGTGAGCTTGAGGGGAGTGGAGAATTGAGCGGCGGCTCCGGTGCCGTCGGCGTTGCCACCGGTACCGCTACCCGCAAAGGTGCTCACCTGCTTGGTGACGGGGTTGATCTTGCGGATGCGGCTGTTGAAGCCGTCCGCGACGAAGATCGTGCCGGCGGCATCGACGGCGATGCCGTAGGGGTTATTGAACTTCGCGGCGCTCCCGATGCCGTCGGCGAAGCCCTGCGTGCTGCCCGCGACGGTGGTGACCTGACCGGTGACGGGGTCGATCTTGCGGATGCGGTGGTTGGCCCAGTCCGCGACGTAGATCGTGCCGGCGGCGTCGATCGTGAGGTCGTTCGGCAGACTGAACTGGGCGGCTGCGCTGGTGCCGTCGGCCGTGCCATTCGTGCCGAGACCCGCGAAGGTGGTGACGACGCCCTGGGGGGTGATCTTGCGGATGCGGTAGTTGTAGTTGTCCGTGACGTAGAGGTTGCCCGAGGCATCGGCCTCGATTCCGCTGGCCAGATAGAACTTGGCCGCGGTCCCGGTGCCGTCGGCGTAGCCCTGCGTGCTGCCCGCGAAGGTCGAGACGACGAAGCCTTCCAGCTTGATGCCCGGGGTGCCGCCGTTGGCCACGGACCCGGGGATGAAGGTGATGCCCGGGACGGTGGCCTGACCGTCGAAGGCCTTGTCGATCAGGGAGATCTTGATCCGGGCCACGGGGGGCCGATCGTCGCCTGAGACGACGACGTCGATCTGATCGCTGGCCCCCGCCTTGCTGATCAGCTGGGTCTCGGCGGCGTCGGCGTAGGCCCGGGCCTTGATCCGATAGGTGCTCATGCGCCAAAGCTTAGCGAACGCCACCTCATGGCTCAGTTGGGCCTGCGAAAGCCTCACGGAGAGCGGGTTTCCCTGGGCGTCCTTGAGGGGAATCTCGGTGCTGCCGTCGAGCTTGAAGACCGTGAGCGTCACGTGGTGGACGTCCGCGGGGGTGTAGGGGCTGACGGTGGCCAGCATGCCGTAGCCGCCGGGGGCGATCTCGGCGCTGAGCCTGAGGGTGGCGTCGCCGTTGATGACCAGGGCCGCAGGCACGGGCTGGAAGAAGGGCGGCAGGCTCGCACAGCCGGCCAGCAGGGTGAGGCCCAGGGCGAAGACGAGGGAACGGGTTTGCATGGTTACTTCTCCTCCTGGGACGCGACGGGACGGGGGCGGGACTGGCCGTAGAAGCCCTTGCCGCTGAAGGCGTCGCCCTTCTTCCAGAACTTCACGAAGGTCGTGGGCTGCTGCTCGCGGGCCCGCTTGGAGAGGGTGACCAGCGCGCTCCGGGCCTCGGTGCCCTCCTCGGGGAAGGCGAGGATGTTCTTGCCCTGACGATTCACGAGGACCTGGTAGAGGCTGCCGTCAGCCAAGGGCGTCCAGCGGACCTCTCCCGAGCCGTCGAGGAGGGCCTCGGTGAAGTCCCGGTCGTCCCAGGCGAGGTCGAGCGTGAGCTCGGCACCGATTCCGCTCGCCACCCGGATGGCCTCGGAGACGAGGACGGCGGGAGTGTCGGGAAGCGCGGCATGGTCGCGGTAGACGAGCTGGTACTCGCCGTCGGGAAGGCTCTCGAAGGCAAAGCTGCCGTCGGGGTTGGCGACGGTGGTCTCGGGGGCCAGGGCGAAGCCCTTTTCGGTGCGGCGCTTGAGCTCGAGCTTGACGGGGATACCGGGCTCGGCCTTGGGCAACAGGGAGTGGAGGATCCGTCCTCGCAGGGCGGGCTTGGGATCCGGCTTGGGTTCGGCGATCACCACCACGGGCTCGACCACGGGGTCCGGCGTGGGCTCGGGCGTAGGCTCGGCCTTGGGGGCGACGGCCACGGGCACGGGCTTGGGCAAGGGGAGCTGATCGACGAAGGCCTGAAGGGGGGCCGGGGCCTTGAAGGTGCCGAAGATGCGGCGGCCGAAGCCCGCGAGGATCATCTGGTTGGCAGTGCCGTAGGAATCACCCGGGATCAGGTAGGCGTTGGCCTGGAGGAAGGTACGCTCATCCAGCGAGTAGCGCAGGCCGAGGCCGTGCTGCATCTCGGAGGGAAGCACTCCCGAACCGGGGAACGGCGTGGAGACGTTGGCGCGGTACGCCATGGAGTAGCCGAGTCCCCAGCGCCGCCATGCCCAGTCGAGCCCGCCTTCGAGCCCAAGGACGGTGCGGTTGCTCATCCAGGCGGCCAGAGGCGTGACGAAGAGCTGGAATCCCCCCCACTTGGCGGCGGCATTGAGCTTGACCTCGGGTCCCTGAGCCGAGGCCCCCGGGAAGAGGGGCAGCAAGGGGGTGTTTAGGCCGAAGCCGGGGTCGTTGGCGAAGTAGATCTCGTTGCGGTAGCGAGCGTCCCAGCCGAGGTCGAACGAGGGGCTGAGGAAGAGCGGTCCGCGCAGGCCGATCTCGGTGAGGGGGCCGGTATTGGCGAGCAGCTGGAGCTGGTCGAGGACGCGGGCCTGCAGGCCGATCTGACCTCCGATCACGGCTCCTCCGGTCGAGGGGAACTGGACGAAGCCCATGAGGAGGTTGAGGTCGACGTCGCCCACGTGATCGAGGTAGCGCGGGGCGATGTTGAGGCCGCCGGAGGTGAGGCTGTTCTCGAGCCGGACCGGCTCAGCCTGGACGGGCTCGCTCTGGGCATGGGCGGGAGCAACGAGCAGGGTGCCGGCGAGAAGCCCGGCGAGGGAGAGGGAGCGGAGGGTCATGATCGTCATGCTCGCTTTCATTAGGGGAAGATCCAGCGGATCCGGCTGTTGTTTTCGTCCGCGACGTAGAGCATCCCCGCGGTGCTGATGGCGATCGCCCGCGGCGAGCTGAACTTCGCGGCCGTGCCGACGCCCTCTTGGTAGCCGGCATTGCCGTCGCCCGCGAACGTGCTGACCGCACCGGTGGCGATGACGACCTTGCGGATCCGGTGGTTGCTGGTGTCCGAGACGTAGAGGTTGCCCGCCCCGTCGTGCGCGACCCCGTAGGGATAGTGGAACTTCGCGGCCGTGCCGACGCCGTCCTGGTAGCCGGGGTTTCCGTCGCCCGCGAGCGTGGTGACCGCAGCGGTGGAGAGGACGATCTTGCGGATGGCGGAGTTGCCGAAATCCGCGGCGTAGAGGTTGCCGGCCCCATCGAAGGCGAGCCCCGCGACGGAGTTGAAGCGCGCGCTCGTGCCCGTGCCGTCGTCGGTGCCGTAGACCATGCCCGCACTGCCCGCGAACGTGCTCACGACGCCCCCGGGAGTGATCTTGCGGACGGCATGGTTGCCGTAGTCCGCGACGTAGAGGTTGTTCGCCGCGTCGAAGGCGAGACCCCGGGGGAACCTGAACGCGGCTGCGGTTCCGGTGCCATCCATGTTGAATTGCAGGCCCGAGCCCGCGAAGGTGGTCACCGCGCGGGTGGTGGCGTCGATCCGGCGGATCCGGTGGTTGAAGGTGTCCGCGACGAAGACGTTGCCCGCCGGGTCGACCGCGATGCCCTGGGGCCAGTGGAACTTCGCGCTCGTGTCGCTGCCGTCGGCGTAGCCCTGGCTGCTGCCCGCGAAGGTGGTGACGACTCCGGCGGGCGTGATCTTGCGGATCCGGTCGTTGCTGGTATCCGCGACGTAAAGGTTGCCCTGCCCATCCTTGGCGATCGCGGTGGGGCCGGAGAGCTTGGCCGCCGTACCGCTGCCGTCTTGATGGCCGAAGCTGCCGTCACCCGCGAGGGTGAGCACGGAGCGAGACGGGATGGCCGAGGAGGTGACGCTGGTCGAGCCGCTGGCGGCGTACTGGCCGTTGGTGACGGTGACGCCGGGGAGGGTGCTGCTCGCGCTGAACAGGCGATCGATGAGCCGAACGGTGAGGGCGATCGCATGCCGATCCTCCCGGCCGACGACGACGTCCACCGAGGAGGAGGCGTCGAGGCTGATGAGGTCGGCCGCGGCGGTTCCCGTTGCCTTGTAGGCCTTGGCCTTGATCCGGTATTTGAGGTCGGGCCGGAGCTTGCCGAAGACGATCGACTTCCCCAGGTCGGCCTGGGGGACGTCGGAGGTGGCGACCTGGGTCTCGGTGCTGCCCGCCACCGTGTAGAGGGTGAGCATGAGGTGGTTCACGTCCGCCCCGGTGTACGGGGAGACGAGGGCTTGGGCCGCGTAGCCTCCGGCCTGGATCCGGGGGCTCACCTCGAGGGTCGCGTCGCCGCTCATGGGATCGAGGGAGAGGGTGGCCGGGGAGCAGCCTGCCAGTAAGGCGACGGCGAGGAGGGTTGGGAGCGAGGTTTTCATGCGAAACATCTCCATGTCCTTACTGGACCTTGCGGATGGCGTGGTTGAAGATCTCTGCGACGGCGAGGTTGCCCTAGGGCTCGGGCGCGACCCAGTCGAGGATGAGCATCTTGCCGGCGGGGGCGTCGTCGTTGGTCACGGCGATCTCCGCCGAGGCCGTGGCGACCTGGAGGTTGCTCGCGTCGCGCAGCGAGGCGTTGAGGCGGTAGGTGGTGTTGGCCAGGAGGCCGTCGAGCGCGAGGAGCATGGGCATCTGGGCCTTGGAGAGGGTCTGCATGCTGCCGGGCACGAGGGTTTCGATGCCGCCCGAGACCGTGACGAGCGTGGTCACGACGCTCGCGTAGTTGGGCGAGGCTCCGTTCATGAGCATGACCGTGGTCTTGGCTGCGAAGGGTGCGTCCGTGAGCTGGACCGGGATGGCCGTGCTCGTCGGGGCGTCGTCGATGCCGACGGTCACGTTCACGGTGGAGCCGGCATCTATCGACAGGAGCTTGCTTTGGGCATCGTAAGCCCGGGCCAGGACCCGGTACTTGGTGTTGCGCGCCAGCCCCGTGAGCGTGATGCCCCGGTCGAGTTTCAGGCCGGATCCGCTCTGGCTCACCACGAGGGCCTGCGGGTCCCCGAGGGCGGTGGGCATGCCGTCGGCCTTGAAGGGCTGGAAAACGCCCGGGGAGGTTTCGACCATGGGGATCAGGTCGAGGCGGGTGATGCTCGCGGCCGAGGGTGGGGCCACCACCGCCTGGATCGCGGGATGCTCCACGACGCGCGGCACGAGCACGAGGCTTGCGGAGCCCAGGTGCGCCTGCCGCTCCAGCACGGGAGCGGGAGGCACGGCGCAGCTGATCACGCCCAGCCCGAGGGCCAGCGTGAGGGCGAGGGGGAAGGTACGGGTCAAGCGCGTCATGGAGATCCTCCAGAAGTCAGGGGCGAGCGATCGGAGGGCCTAGACGGGCCCCGGGTCGACCACGGTGATGGACTCGGAGCCGGCGGGTACGAACGAGCCCGAGGAGACGTCCACCGTGGTGCTGCCCTGGCCGTCGAAGGGCTTGTCGATCAGTTGGACCTTGATCTTGGCGAGGGTGGGCCGGTCTTCCTGGTCGATCCGGATGTCGGTTTGCGACTGGGTATCCGCCGTGCTGATGAGTTGGGTGCCCAGGGGATCGGCATAGGCCTTGGCCTTGATGCGGTAGGTGCTGTTGGCGTTCAGCTTCTCGAAGGTGACGCTGCCGCCGAGCACGGCCCGGGGCGCCGTCACGACCATCGGGTTGCCTTGCGCGTTCTTCACCGACGCCTCGTTTCCCTGGGCATCCAGCTTGAAGAGGCTGAATTCAAAGAAACTCACGTTGGTGGAGGTGTACGGGCTGACCGTGGCCTGGGCGCGGAAGCCGCCCGACTGGACCTCGGGCTGGAGCTGCAAGACGGCCGAGCCGTTGGCGACGCCGCCTGTGTCCGGTGCCCTCAAGGAGCCGAGCGGGAGGTTGCAGCCCGCGAGGAGCAGCGTACCGGCTAGCGCCGGGGTCAGGAACTTGGAAGCCATGCGTCCTCCTGGGAGTTGGCGGATAAGGGATGCAGCCTCCAGCGCCGCCGAGAATGGACGCCGAGAGTCGATTTCCAGTCTAAAAAAACGGCGGCCCCTCTCTCCAGGGGGATGCCCCTTGGAAAAACGGGGGAAACCCCCCTTGTTTCGAGGTATAATTCGTGCGTCATGCCAGTCGCCGCCCCCGCCATCTTCCGCCGCGCTCCCGCCGCGCTCTCCCCATGGGCCATGCTCGTCGTGGCCCTGCACTACGGGCTCGCCGCCGCTTACAACCTCGCCACGGGAACCTTGGGTCAGGCATGGGAGATCCCGGCCTCCGTCGCCGTCCGCTGGGGATGCCTGACCTTCCTCGTCAGCCTCCCGCTGGTCGCAATTCCCTACCTTCTAGAGCGGCTGCGCGCTAGGGGGCTCGACTGGACGCTTCCAGGCTTCGGCGCTTGGGCCCTCTACTACGGGGTCTATGGCTTGCCCGCCTTCCTGGGCTCCGGGCTCCGCTCCGCACTGGCCCCCTGGGCGCTGGGCTTCACGCTCGATTCCCGGATGCTCTGGCAATTCGCGGTGCTGCTCTTCCTCTCGCTCTTCACGACGACGATGGCGCTCGAGGTCTTCGCCGCCCGCCGCCGCTCCCGGATCGAATGGCTGGCCGTGAGCAGGCGTCTCGAACGCGACCTGGAGCGCTCGCGCTTCGAGCTCGTCGCGATCGATGACCGCTTGCGCCGAGAAGCCGCCCAGCACCTGCATGGAGAGGTTCAATCCCGGCTGCTGATGGCTTGGGCACTTCTCAAGCGGGCTCAGGGGGCTCCGGATCCTGCGGCTGCCGGGCCCCACCTGGAGCGCGTCGAGGAGCAGCTCGATCATCTCCGCGGCATGGGGCTGCCCCATGCGCGCGAATTGCTGAGGGGCTCGGAGGGCGATCGCCCCCTCTCGGAACTCGCCGGCGAGCTGGTGGCGAGGTTTCAGGCCGTCATTCCCGTGGTTTTCGAAACGGAAGAGGCCGTCTCGACATGGGAGGGCCACCTCTCCGGGGACCTGCGCCGCCATGCGCGCCTCCTCATGGAAGAGGCCATGCTGAATGCCTTCCGGCATGCGCAGGCCACGCGCCTCCGCTTGCGCCTCGCCGTGGCCTCCGAGGCGGATTCCCCGGAACTCGTCCTCACGGTGGAAGATGACGGCGTGGGCTTCGAGGTCGAGCAGGCCTCGCGCGGTCTCGGCCTCTCGGCGCTGCATGCGGAACTGACGCTTGCGGGCGGGCGCCTGGAGGTGGACTCCCGCCCCGGGGCCGGAACCCGCTTGACCGTGCGCCTGCCGCTTCGCGATCCCGTGGTTGCCGCATGAGGCTTCGTGGCATCTACTTACCGTCCCGGCGGTACTTCGCCTGGAGCGCGCTCTCGATCATCGGCATCATGTCCCTGGCGGTCGTCGCCTGGGCCATGAAGGCCGGCATGCCGACGCGAACCTCGGGGATCGTCGCCGCCGCCGTGGTGGGCCTGGCCTCCTTCGGGGGCACGGTCGGGGCGATCGATCTTCTGAAGCGCATCGAGGCCGCCGGCTGGAGCTTCGAGGAGCCGCGGGGGTCGAGGTGGGTGGTCTTCTACGGCGTCTGGGCCGCGGTCGGGCTCGGGCTCGGGCTGGGCCGCGCCGCCGTGCTCCAGGAGATCCTCGGGATGACCTTCGCTCCGGGTCGCGTCGCCTTCGAGGTGCTCATCTGCCTCTACATGGCCTTGTTGCTGGCTTTCACGCTCGAGAACCAGACCATGTTCCTGAGGGTGGCGGCCCGAAAACAGGAGTCGAGCCGACGGGCGGTCCGCTTCCTCTTCGAGACCCGGGAGGCCTTCGTTCGGGCCAGCGACCTTCGCCGCCATGAGGCGCTGAGCATCTTGGAACAGCAGGTCGAGCCGGAACTCCAGGCCATCCAGGAGCGCGTGGCCCGCATGCGCGCTGGCGGCGGCTCCCTGGCCGACGCCGAACCCTTACTTCAGGGGCTCGACCGCCTGCGGGATACCGAGATCCGCCAGCTCAGCCACTTGCTGCATGCCTCGATCATCGACATGGGCCTCGTGCCGGCCTTGCGCGCCCTGGCCCGAAACCGACACGACGGCCCGCCGATCCACGTGGAGGCCGACTCCGCCGCGATCGGCGACCTGTCAGCCTCGGCCAGCCTCCAACTCTACCGGATCGTGGAGCATGCCCTCGAACTGGCTCGAACCCAGACCGCGCGGGAGATTCACGTCTCCTTGGCGCGCGGCGAGGGAGCGCGGCTCCTCCTGGAGATCGCCTTGTCGGGCTTGGGGATCGACCTGGACCTGGCGCGCGAAAGCGGCGATCAGGCGCTTCTGGACGCCCGGGTGGCCCTGCTGGGCGGAGAATGGGGCCTGGAGCGCGTAGGCCCGACGCGGATCGCCATCTGGGTGCGCGGCCCCGCGTCCTGAGGAATGCGGTGAGGCCCGCGGGGCCTCAGCTTGCGGCGTTTCGCAGGTAGAGGAGGGTGGCCTGGACCCGGGCATGGGTCTCGGAGTTGCTCGATTCGATGCCCAGGTCGCCGTAGAGCGTGCTGATCATGTTCTCGACGGTCTTCGGCGAGAGGATCATGCGCTCGGCGATCGCCTTGTTGCTGTAGCCCTGCGCCATGAGTTGCAGGAGCGTGATCTGGCGGGGGCTCAGCGGCGACCCGTTCGCCAGCGGCGAGCGGACGTGCTGGGCGAGCCGCGGATCCAGGGTCACCATGCCCTTGGCCGAGCCGCGAACCGCCCTATCCAGCGTCTCCACGTCCTGCACCGACGTCTTCAAGAGATACGACCAGCCCCCGGCTTGATCGGGAGGCACGGAGAGCAGGAACTCGGGCTCTCGGTGGTTGGAGAAGAGCAGGACGCCGACCTCGGGCAGGGCGCGGCGCAGCGCCAGGCCCAGTTGCACCCCGTTCTTGCTGTCGACTCCCAGGTCGATGTCCAGCATGACCACGTCCGGAGCGAGGGCCGGAATCTTCCGCTCGGCGGTTTCGGCGTCCCGGAAGTCCGCGATCACCGTGATTCCCGGCAGGGCGTCGAGTGCGAAACGCATGAGCTCCCGGAAGAGGTTGTCGTCCTCGACGAGGACCAGACGGATGGGAGGCTTGGGTTCCGGCGCGTCGTGCATGGGACCTCGTGGCGGGAAGGCTGAGGATGCGATTTGCATTGTAGCCCGGCACGGGGGCTCTCGGCGAGAGGTCAGAACGCATGGGCCGGCCTCTCACCCTTGGGCATGTCAAAAGGCGCTTGCAAGAGGTAAGATGGGGGGAGCTCTAAAAGGCCCGCATCGAAGCGTTTTCGCCTCGGCTGGCCGCGCCCGTGCCCCTGACTGGACCGTTGGAAGGATCAACATGGCAACTCAGCTGATCGAATGCGTTCCCAACTTCAGCGAAGGCCGCCGCCCCGAGGTGGTCGACGCCGTCGTCTCCGCCGTTTCCCGCGTGCCGGGAGTGATCGTCTTGGACCGCTCCTCGGACGTCGACCATAACCGGACCGTCCTCACCCTGGTGGGCGCGCCCGAAGGCCTCAAGGAGGCCATCCTGGCCCTTTACGCCGAGGTCTCCAAGCACGTCGACCTGACGCAGCACACGGGCGAGCACCCCCGCATGGGCGCCGTGGACGTCGTTCCCTTCATCCCCGTGCGCAACGCCACCATGGCCGACTGCGTGGCGCTCGCCGAGGACGTCGGCGCCGCCGTCGCCGAGCGCTTCGACGTTCCCGTCTTCCTCTACGCCGAAGCCTCCCGCCGCCCCGAGCGCAAGCTCCTCTCCGCCATCCGCAAGGGAGAGTTCGAGGGTCTCGCCACCAAGATGCAGGATCCCGCCTGGGCTCCCGACTTCGGCCCCGGCCAGCCGCATGCCAAGCTCGGCGCTTCGGCCTTCGGCGCGCGCCCCTTCCTGATCGCCTACAACCTTCAGCTCGGCACCGCTGACCTCAACGTCGCCAACGCCATCTCCAAGGCTGTTCGCGCCTCGTCCGGCGGCCTCGCGAACGTCCAGGCCATGGGCGTCTTCCTCGCCGATCGCAACGTGGCGCAGGTCTCCATGAACCTCTTGAACTATGAGAAAACGCCGATTTACCGGGTACAGGAGCTGGTGAAAGCCGAAGCCGCCCGCTACGGCGTTCCGGTGATCGGCTCCGAGGTCATCGGGCTGCTCCCGCAGGCCGCTTTGCTCGATGCCGCGGCCTACTATCTGCAGATTGAAAACTGGAGCCCTTCCTTGGTGCTCGAGAACACGATGATGGAGAAAGCGTCCGATGCTGAACTCGTCTCCCGTTAAGCCCCTGATGGCCCTCCCCATGGAGGACTTCCTGAAGCGCCTCGCCTCCGACTCCGCCACCCCCGGTGGCGGCTCGGTTTCGGCCTACGCCGGAGCCATGGCCGGAGCCCTGGTCGCGATGGTCGGCACCCTCACCCAGGGCAAGCAGATGCCGACGGCCGACGAGTTCGACGGGATGGAGATCCTGATCGAGCAGGGGCACGCGATCGCCCAGACCCTCTCCGAGGCGGTCGACCGCGACTCCCAGGCCTTCGATGCGGTCATGGCGGCCTTCAAGCTGCCCAAGGCCACCGACGAGGAGAAGGCCGTCCGCTCCCAGGCCATCCAGAACGCCACCAAGGGCGCCGCCGAGGTTCCCCTGGAAGTCGCCAATGAGTGCCTCGCCGCCGCCGAGCTGGCCCTGGTCGCCCTCTCGCAGGGCAACTCCAACTGCGCTTCCGATGCCGGAGTCGCGGGCATCCTCGCCGTCGCCGGCCTCGAAGGCGCCATCCTCAACGTCGCCATCAACCTGGGTTCGATCAAGGACCAGGACTGGGTCGCCGAGAAGCGCGCCGAGTGCGAGAAGCTGCTGGAGCGCCGCCGCGAGCTGCGCACGACCCTGCATGGCCTCTTGGTCGAGAAGATCCCGGCCCTGGAGGGACTCCTCGCGTGACGATCGTCGATACCCAAGCTCCGCTCGCCCTCGACGGCGCGGGGCTCTCCCTCGGCGACGTCCGCCGCGTGGCCGTCGATTACCAGCCGGTCTCCCTGACGCCCGCCAGCCGTGAGGCCATGGCCCGCTCGCGCGCCTACGTCTCGAAGCTCCTCGACGAGGATCGGGTGGTCTACGGCATCACCACCGGCTTCGGCTACTTCAAGAACCGCCGGATCCCCCAGGATGCCGTCGAAGCCCTCCAGCACAACCTCCTGAGAAGCCACGCCGCCGGAGTGGGGCCCGCCCTGCCGACCGACGTCGTCCGGGCCATGCTCCTCTTGCGGGCCAACGCCCTCGCCAAGGGCTTCTCCGGGGTTCGCCCCGAGGTCGTCGACCTCCTGATAGCGATGATCAACCGTCGCGTCCATCCCCAGATCCCCGCCCAGGGCTCGGTGGGCGCTTCGGGCGACCTCGCTCCCTTGTCGCACCTGGCGCTGGTCCTGATCGGCGAAGGCTTCGCCGAGTACGAGGACGAGATCCTTCCGGGAGCCGAAGCGCTCGCTCGGGCGGGCCTTTCGTCCATCCAGCTCTCCGCCAAGGAAGGCCTCGCGCTGATCAACGGCACCCAGGCCATGGCCGGCATCGGCTCGCTGGTGCTCGAACAGGCCCAGAACCTCGCCAAGCTCGCGGATATCGCCTGCTCGATGACCCTGGAGGCCACCCTGGGCTCCAACCGGGCTTACCTGGACTTCTTCCATCAGGTCCGGCCGCACCCCGGCCAGCTGGCCTCGGCCCGGAACCTCACCCGCCTCACGGAAGGCTCGGGGCTGATCGCCTCGCATGCCGGCTGCGACCGGGTCCAGGACGCCTACTCGCTGCGCTGCGCCCCGCAGGTGCACGGCGCGAGCCGCGATGCCCTCGACCACGCCATCCGGGTCTTCGAGATCGAGCTGAACTCGGCCACCGACAACCCGCTGATCTTCCCCGATCAGGACGAGGTCCTCACGGGCGGCCATTTCCACGGTCAGCCTTTGGCGTTGGCCATGGACTTCACGGCGATCGCCCTCGCCGAATTCGCCAACATCTCCGAGCGCCGCACGGAGCGCCTGGTGAACGCCGCCTATTCCAACGGCCTTCCCATGTTCCTGGCCGAGGAGGGCGGGCTCAACTCGGGCTACATGATCATCCAGTACACGGCGGCCTCCCTGGTCTCCGAGAACAAGGTCCTGTCGCATCCCTCCTGCGTGGACTCCATCCCGACCTCGGCCGGCCAGGAGGACCACGTCTCCATGGGCACCACCTCGGCGCGCAAGGCCCGCTCGGTCCTGCATAACGTCGAGCATGTCCTGGCCGTCGAGTTCCTCTGTGCGGCCCAGGGCCTGGACTTCCGGGCTCCGTTGAAGCCCGGGACGGGGGCGCATGCGGCTCATCAGGCGATTCGCCGCCGGATCGAGCATCTCAGCGCGGATCGCTACGCCCGCGAGGACATCGACCGCATGGTCGCCATGATCCGCGACGGCTCGCTCTTGGCCGCCGTCGAAGCCGCCGTGGGATCGCTTGAATGATCCCCGGCTCCCCAATGCCCGCTGACGCGATCCTCGATCGGATTCGCGGAGGGCTCGTCGTCTCCTGCCAGGCGGGAGACGACGAGCCGCTCCACGGCTGCATGGCGGGCATGGCCCGGGCCGCCCTCCATGCCGGAGCCGTCGGCATCCGGGCCGAGGGCCCCCGCGACATCCGGGCCATCCGGGATGCCGTCGACCTGCCCATTTTGGGTCTCTACAAGATCCGCAAGGAAGGCGTCCCCGTCTACATCACCCCGACCTTCGAGAGCGCCTGCATGGTCGTGCATGCGGGCGCCGACGTCGTGGCGATCGACGCCACCACCGCGATCCGACCCGACGGCCTCACCCTGGAGGAGACCATCACCCGGATCCACCGGGAGTTGAACCGCCCGGTCCTGGCCGACGTCTCTACCCTCGACGAGGGGCTGCGGGCCGCCCAAGCGGGGGCGGACGCGGTCGCGCCCACGCTTTCGGGGTACACCCCGCAGAGCCCCCGGCTCGACGGGCCCGACTGGGAGCTGCTTCAGGCCCTCATCCGGGACGTCCAGGTGCCGGTCCTCATGGAGGGCCGGATCTGGCAGCCCGACGAGGCTCGCAAGGCCCTCGACCTGGGCTCCTGGGCCGTCGTCGTGGGCTCCGCCATCACCCGTCCCCAGCTTATCGCCGCCCGTTTCGTGCAGGAGATTCGCCGCCATGCCTAGCCCCGATCGCTCGCCTCGCCTCGCCCTGGGACTCGACCTCGGCGGAACCAAGGTTTTCGCCGGCCTGGTCGATGAAACGGGCGCGGTCCTTCGGACCTGGCGCTTCCCGACGCCCGCGCAGGGCGGTGGGGATGCCATCATGCAGGCCCTGTCCACGGCCTCCCAGGAGGCGATCGCCGCCCTCGACCCCCATGAGCGCGAAAGCCTCGTCGGCATCGGCGTGAGCTCGGCCGGCCATATCGACCCCGTCTCCGGCAAGGTCCTCTACTGCACGCCCAACCTGCCCGGCTGGTCGGGGATGGCGATCGCCGACCACCTGCGCGCCGCCTTCGCCGCCCATTTCCCCGACCTCGTCGTGGTCGCCGACAACGACGGCAACGCCGCCACCTTCGGCGAGGCCTGGTGCGGAGGCGGTCAGGGCGTCGAAAACCTCGTCATGATGACGATCGGAACCGGCCTCGGCGGAGGCATCATTGTCGATGGCCACCTGGTCCACGGCTCCCGGGCCGGCGGCGCGGAAATCGGCCACACGATCCTGGTGCCGGACGGCCTGCCATGCAACTGCGGCCAGAACGGCTGCCTGGAGTCCTACGTCTCCGGGACCGCCCTGGGCAAGGCTGCCGCGCGCGCCGGCCACTGGGATCCCGCTCCCAGCTCTTACCAGCTCTTCCAGATGGCCCGCGAGGGCGATGCATTGGCCCTCGGACTCATCCGCGAGATGGCCGAGCACCTGGCCACCGCCATCGTCACGATCATCAACTTCGTGGATCCCGAGCGGATCCTCCTTGGCGGTGGCGTCGGCGAGCAAGGCGATCTCTTCCTCCCGATGGTCAAGGAGGCGGTCTCGCGCCGTTATGGCGAGCGCGGATGGGATCCCGAGCGCGTCCGGATGGCAGTATTGGGGGAGAAGGCGGGTATGATCGGGGCAGCGGGCTTGGTCTTCGACCGCGCTCGTCGGGAGAACCGCACGCTCTCGGAGGCCTAGCCCCCACGGCCTGCGACTCGGAAAGGACGTTTGCCCTGGTGAAGGCCCGGATGCCCGTCGGTTTTGCTGCCCATGCCGCCCGCCTCGTCATCGGGGCGTCGCTTCTCGTCGCCACCTTCGCCTTGCCGGCGCTTGCGGCCCCGGCCAACGTCACCGGCATGGCCTTCGAGTCGAAGCAGCAGGTGATCGCGATCGGGGTCGCCGGCACGGTCTCCGTGCGCACGCAGCGCGTCAAGAATCCCGATCGCCTGGTCATCGACCTCACGGAAGCCCGTCTCCCCGTGGGGCAGCCCCTTCCGATCGTCCAGCCGAAGACCTCGCGCATCCGCTCCATCCGGATGGGCCAGAACTCCTACGTTCCCGCGGTGGTCCGGGTGGTGGTCGACCTGATGCCGGGCTTCGAGCCCATGGTCAAGATCACCCAGTCGAACGGCAAGCTCATGATCACCCTCGCGAACCCCGCCCCGCCGCAGGGTGAGCGCGATCTCGAGAGCCTGCCGGGCTTCCCGTCGCCGGAAGATGCCGCGATCCGGCCCTCCCCGATCCTCGCTCCGCCGGACGCTCCCCTGCCCGAGATCGTGACCCGCGTGCCGTCCACCCCGCCGGTCCCGCCGGTCCCGCCGGCCCCGCCCGCGCCCAAGCCTGTCGCGACGCCGCGCCCCCTTTGGACCCCCCCGCCGGTCCCTGGCTGGGTTTCGAAGCCGATGCCGGTTCCGGCCGAACCGGCCTCCGGTCTGCCGGCCTCCGGCCCGCTGGTCTCCGGCCCTCCCACGTCCGGTTCTCCGGTTTCCGGCTTGCCCGGTTCCGCTCCGCCGGCAAGGCCCCTGCCGCGCCCCTCGGAAGCTCCCACGCCCGGAGGCGCGTCCGTCGTCCTCATCCCGGATGATGTCAGGCCGCCGGCGCCCAAGCCGACGCCAGTCGCGCCGGTCGACCCCTTCAGTCCCTGGTCGCCGCAGCCCATGCCCTCGCCGTCATCGCCGCCCTCGGGCACGACGACCGGTAGCGGCACGCCGACTGGCGAGGCCCCCGAGTCCGAAGGCTCGGACTCCGTGCTGCCCCCGGAGCGCCAGCCTTCGGCGGGCCTCGGATCCACCTTCCAGCTGCGCTGGCAGCAAGTCGAGACGCTTGAGGAGTACGGCGGCCCCGACGCGTCTTTTGCCTACCCCGCGGGGATCAACGGCTTCGACCTGGAGCACTGGTTCATGCCCTACGTGGGGGCGGGGCTGGACGCGCGGGTCCTCTTCTACGACTTGACCGTCGAGAGCGTCCGTCAGCATCGTTCGGACGTGATGCTCGGCTCTTTTGTCGCTTTGCGCTACCCCTTCGGCATCCTGGAGCCCTCGCTGCGGGCCGGCTACATGGGGCGCTCCGTCACCGTCGAGAGCGAAAGCACCGGGACGACCTTCCCCTTCTCGCCGATGCAGACCTACTACGGGCCGGCCCTGACCGGCAGGCTCAAGGTCACCCTCCTGCCCGGCCTCGGCCTGGATCTGCATGGGAAGCTCTTGCCCGGTACCCAGGGCTCGTTGTATCCGGGCTTTCCGTCCATCTTCCCGCTGTCAGGGCGGGGCTGGGGGGCGAGTCTCGTCACCGACGTCATGAACGGCTACGTCTCGCTTGGCTACACGACCGAGCAGCAAGGGAGTTCCGACGCGACGTTCCGACAGACGTTCAGCGGGATCACGCTGGGAGCCGGAATGCGCTATTGATCGCAGCTTCCCGCTCGGATCAAAGCTTTCCTGTCGTAACGAAGCGCGCGTTAGCGTCGGGCTTCCCAGCGCTCGGCGAACGGAATCAGGGGCACGTCGTTGACCAAGATCCCGATGCCTTTCTGGTGGAAGGTCTGCGCCTTGCGATCGACGCTCACCGAGCCCATGAGGCCCAGACTCTGGAAGCGTAGGAAGGTACGCGAGAGCGTCAGCGTCTCGCCGTCGCTGCGTGCGGCGTGGTCGATCGCGTTCATGGCGGCGAGTCCCAGGGATTCGATCAGATGCTTGGTCATGGCCCAGTGCGTCTGCTTCGCCTGTTCCGTCGCCTCCAGCCGTTCGAGGAGCCCGTGGGACGCCTCCGCGATGGCGGCGAAGTCGTTCTTGCCCACGGCCTGGCGGATCGTCTCGCGATAAGTCTTGAGCCAGCCTTCCACCTCGGCGGCGTCCTGGTCGCTCGCCACCCCGCGCCAGCGCGGCGGCGCGAACGGCGAGCGGACGTCCTGCATCGAGACGAAATCCTCCTGCATCACCGGGATCCCCTGCTTCTGGAAGCGCTTGGCCCAGAGGTCCAGGGCATAGGCGGCTGGCAAGGTGAGATTCTCCAGCATGATCAGCTGATTGGAGAGCGAGCGGGTGCCACCCCCCGAGAGCCGGTCGTAGACGTCCCGGCGGCTGCGATTGAGCGCGATGGCGTCCTTCAAGTGCTGGGCGAAGCCATCTTCCAGCGGGGGTGAGGAGGGCTTGGTTTCCTGGCGAACTTCCGCTGGGACGGCACGCAGCGGCTGCCTCGCTCCCTGTGAGGAGGTCGAGGAGCGGCTTGGGAGATAAGGCCTTCCGGCGCTGGGCTTGATCGTCATGCGCGCACCTGTGGGACGGAGCCCGACGACATGTCGTCGAGACGATAATGGGGATTGTCGTCCGTTTGATGCTCCGACTTGCGGGTGAGAACGCGGGGCCGCTTACTGCGGGCGCTTGGAGGCCTCGCCGTGGCAATCGGAGATGAGCTTCCCGCCGATCTCCAGGGTGGCCGATTCTCCCTTGATCCAGAAGGTCGTCTCGCCGTCGCTGTAGCGCGCTCCGGAGCCCGAGACGACTTGCGGGAGGCGAAGCTCGCGGTCGGGGAAGGTGAGGACGGCCGCTTCGGGCTCGAAGCGGGCGGTGAAGCGGGTATCCGAGCAGGTGTACACGTAGGTCGTCGCCGCCTCGTCCTGCGAGGCAGACTTTTCCGAGCCGCAGCCGGTCAGCATCAGCGCTGCGAGGAGGGACGGAACCCACGTGGAGGAGTGTCGACGGCGGTTGATCATCGGCGGGCTGCCTTTCGCGGAGGAATCCGGGCAGGGCCAGTATACTCCATGGCCCGCTTTTTGGGGCGCTGGGTGAGTAAGCCGAAACCCCCGCGACCGAGGTCGCGGGGGTTTCGAAAGGGTTCGGCTTAGAGGATGCTGAAGATCTTGGCGCCGGTGGGGCCGGTGAGGTTGGGGCGCTGATCGTAGCCGTTGCGGGCGATGGACGAGGTCATGTTCTTGTGCCAGTCGCCGTAGGACTGCGAGTTGCCGCCCTTCTTGTAGGTGTCGAGCATGTAGTAGGTCATCGCGCCGTTGTAGCGACCGCCGATGTAGGCGTCGGCCGAGGTCTGATCGTCCTGGCAGCCGGTGAGGACGTGGTACTTGCCGGCATTCATGCGGGCCTGGTAGGTCTTCATCTTGGCGGTGTTGACCTGCATCGGGGTCTGGTTGACCCAGTTGGGGTCGAGGTCGATGCCGCGGGTCCGGACGTTGGGGTTGCGGTCGATGGTGCCCGAGTTGCAGGAATCCGAGACGAAGAGGAAGCCGACGCCGGGCTTGAGGCCGCCGAGGATGCTCTGGATCTCGTCGTCGACGATGGCGTTACGGAAGCCGCCGTTGCCGTAGGAGAGGTCGGTGGGGCAGAGGATCTCGTCCATGCCGTCCGGCTCGTCGCCGTTGGTGTCGCGGATCTGGGCGCCGTGACCCGAGTAGTGGAAGTAGAGGAAGTCGCCGGGCTGGCCGGAAGCGACGAGGGTCGAGAGACCCTGGAGCATCGCCTGGCGGGTGGCCTGCTTGTCGGTGAGCATCACGATATCCGAGGCATTGAAGCCTTCGGAGTTGAGCATCTGCGCCTTGACGTCCACGATGTCGTTGACGCAACCGCGGAGGTCGCTGCCGGGCTGCATGTACTTGTTGATGCCCACCAGGAACGCACGCTTGGTGCCGGTGGCGCTGGCCATGCCGCTGAAGGGCGACGCGTCGCGACCCAACGTGGTGTTACCGGCGGAAACGCCGCAACCCGCGAGGACGGAACCAGCCAGGACCACGGTCAAAACCCGAGCGATGTTCTTCACGCGACGACTCTCCTCTACTGCAGCCTCAGCGCTGCGTTAAACCCTTACCGAAGGAACAACCTTTTCTTAACCTTTGACCCTAGCATAAGGGGCGCTCGGGTGCGGTTCAAGCGTCCCGGCTTAGATTTAATCGAGGTTTATTGCCTTAAACTTGCCTTTAATTTCCAGGAAATTTTTTTAATCTGGATTTTACATTCGAGCCCCGGCAAAATCCCCCCGATCCGCAGACCGGGGGGATCTCAGGGGGAGGTCGGGGTGCCGATCAAGCGCCCGCGGCTCAAAAGGAGCGCCTGCGGCTCAAAACGGTAGAATCTCGGCGGGATCGGCGGACGCGTCGACCCATTCCAGGATTTCGGCGGCCGAGGGCGGCTCCATGGCGAGCTGATCCGGCGGGGGCGAGACGGCCGGCTGAAGCCGGGTCAGGCTGAGGGCGATCAGCAGTCCGGCGGCGATCGCCCCGCCGGGAGCCCAGATCCCGATCCGCTTCCGCATGGCCGCCCGCGGGCCGGCGAGCGCGTCGAGCTCGGGGCTGAGCCGGCTCAACAGGTCGGGAGGGGCCGTGACGTGCGGCAGGGCTTCCAGCGCTGAGACGGCCGCCGAGAGGCTCTCGTAATCCGCCGCGCAGCCCTCGCAGCTTGCCAAGTGGCGCTGAAGCGCGTCCTGGTCCGCTTCGGGCATGGGGCCGTCGAGGGAAGTCTGAATCCACTGGCGGGCGGCCTGACAGCTCATTCCCCGCCTCCTTTCTCCACGAGCATGCGCAGGCTCGCACGCCCGCGATGTAGCCACGTCTTGACCGTGCCCAGGGGGGCTTCGAGGGCCTCGGCGATCTGCTCGTAGCTGAGATCCTCGACATGCCTCAGCACGAGGGCCTCGCGCAGGGGCGACGGCACGTGCTGCAGGGCTTCCATGATGCCGGTGTCCGAGGACAGCCTCAAAAGGGCGGGATCTTCGGCCCCCGCGCCGTCGTCCTCGAGGAGGTCGGCGCCGCCCTGGCTCGGATCCGCGGCCCGGCGGCGGACCTGATCCAGGAAGGAGTTGCGGGCGATCGCCAGCAGCCATGGCCCCATGGCCGCATCCGGCTTGAAGCCGTTAAGCCCCTTGAAGGCCTTGAGGAAGGTCTCCTGCGCCAGATCCAGGGCCAGATCCCGGTCGTTGGTCATCCGGTAGAGGAAGCCGTAGACTCGGTCCTGATGCGCCCGCACCAGGTGATCCATGGCCTTGCGATCGCCGCGCTGGGCCGCGCGAATCCACCCTGCCTCGGCGGCCTTACCCTCCGACGCGTGGGGATTCGGGTTCGAGCGGCGTCCGCTCCAGTCCAGCGCGTTGATCAACGGCTATCCTCCCTCGTTCGTCGCATCGGGCCGGTGAGAGGCGAACCCTCGCGGCCCGATGCGCTCGGCGCAGGCGCTAGCGCTTGCGCTTCTCGCCCCGCTGGGGCTTGAACTGCTCGAGTTGCTTGAGCTGCTCGGGGGTGAGCACGGCGCGCATCTCGAACCAGGCGTTCAGGCGCGCTTCCGCGAGCTGATCTTGAAGGGCGTTCACCTCGCGCTGCTTGGCGATCGCCTGCTCGCGAGTCGAGCTTGCCGAGCGGACGAGCTGATGCAGCTCCTTGCGCTTGGTCATCAGCTGTTCGCGCTGGGCCTTGTTCCGCTCCTGGCCCTGCTGGCGCAGGGTCTTGATCTTCTCGCGCTGCTCGGCCGTGAGGTTCAGCTTATCGAACATCTTGTCCATGGGGCCGTGCATGCCGTCCTGCATGCCCTTGGCATGGGCGACATGCCCGCGGTGGCCGTCTGCCTGAGCGAGCGCCGGGGCCGCGGACAAGGCCGAAAGGCTCATCGCGCCCGCCATCAGCAAACCCAAAACCTTTTGCTTCTTCATCCGTTCTCTCCTTCGCGGCCGGGGTCCGTCCCATTGGAGGCACCCCGTTTCAACCGTCTACTGAGGATACGGAGCCCGGCGTGAAAAAGTTTCAAGTAGGCGAAGCCGCACCTTTAGTGGTCCCCCATTGCGCCTGCGGGCGCAGATACGCTTCGCGTGAGCGACGGGGGGCGACTAAAGGTAGATCAGGACTGCTGGGCCAGGTGCAGGAGGGCGACGTCGCCGCCCGCCAGCATGCCGGTGATCACGCCGTCCTGAAGTTTGAGGCGCGAGCCCATATAGGAGAACTGCTGGGTGATCCGGTCGATCGGCCAGCTCTCCGGCAGGAGCGCCGAAAGCTTCTGCGATTCGCCCCGGTTGATCAGACCCATGATCCAGCCCGTGGGAGTCTCCCGGAAGACCATCTCGAGGCCCGGAACCGGCCGGGTGATCGGACGCACTCCCCAGCCATGCAGCATGCTCGAGACGAAGCTCTCGATGGACTGCTTGCGGGCAGGATCGTCCAGGTAGTAGCCGGGAGAGTCGACCAGAGGACCGATCAGCGTCCCGATGAACGCGCTCCGCCCCTCGCCCACCGGCACCGAGTAGCCGACCGGCGCCTGGTGGTAGTTGAGCAGCTCTTCTCCCTCGGGCGGCATGTGGACGTACGTGATCATGCGCGAGCACCAGACCTTGCCGCCGTGGACCGAGTCGTTGAGCCAGACTCCGGCCCGGGTGGCGTGCTTGATCATGCCCATCACCGGCTGCAGCTTCTCGATCGTGAAGCGCGAAAGCGGGTGCTTGATCCGATCGCGCTCCCGCACCTGGAACATGAAGAGATCCTTGAAGGTTCCCGCCACGACCGACAGGGCCCGGGGATGCCAGGTCCGCTTCGGCTGGCCCGGGAAGAGCAGGGACGAGGCGAAGGGAGTGCCCATGGTCACGAGGTGGCCGCCCTCCTGGACGAAGCGCTCCAGCTTCTCGCGAAGCTGCGGGGGCACGGTGCCCAACGAGCTGAAGAAGAGGACCTTGCAGGCCTTGAGCTCGTCGAGGCTGGCCTTGGAGAGCTCCAAGACTTGGGGAGAGTAGCCCGCCTCGACCAGGGCGCCGTAGAGGCCCGAAGCCGCCGGGAACAGGGCCACCGAGTGGTCGATCGCCTCGTCGAGGTTCTCGCGGGCCGTCTTGATCGGATCCGAGATGTAGGCCAAGAGGTCGTGGGTGGCGTCCTGGTAGTGGAGGATGCCCACGGGGCTCGATACTTCGGTTGAGGCGGCCAGCAAGGGGCCCCAGTCCCGGCGGAAATGCCCGAGGGCCTCGACGACTTCCATGCGCTCGGAGCGCTTGCCTTCGTGCGAGAAGGGGCTGCGGAAGCGGTAAATCGAGGAGTCGGGGTCCTCGCCGTCATGCAGCGGATACATGATATTGGCCTGCGAGCCGCGCAGGTAGGAGGCCATCATCTTCTGGAGCGTCGAGACCACCGGGACGGTCACGCCCTCGTCCAGCCAGCCGCCGCCGATCTCGGGGCCCATCAGGGGGCCTCCCGAGAGCATGGAGGCGTAGAGCTTAGGAACGTAGTCGATGGCGTAAGGCTGATCCAGGGGGGTGCGCACCCGGATGAACTTGGGGTACATGTCGAAGCCGACCGGGGCGACCGTGTTCTTCTTGAGGAAGTGGTTGGGCCACGCGGGCAGCCAGACGTCATTGAGGAAGAAATGGGTTGAGATGCCCAGTTGCTGCCAGTTGAGCTTGAGGGTCGCGAGGTAGTCGACGATCAGATCCTCGGTGAAGCGGGCGAGATCCTCCAGGGCGGGACGCGGCAGGGAGGAGAGGGTGGGGGGCTGGATCTCCTCGAAGGACGCGTAGGTCGTCTTCCAGCCGGCATTGAGCGCTTCGATGCTCGCGTGGTGCTCGCTGAGCCAGCTCCGCAGCTGCTTCACGGTCTGCGGGTTGGTGTCGATCAGCGTGGGGCCCGCGCCGTACTGGGGCATGCCGCATTCGTTGTCGAGCTGCAGGGCGATGATCTCGCCGGCCTCCACCATGGGCTGGATCAGGGGCGCCAGGGCCGCGAACCACTTGCGGGTGAGCGCATGGAACGTGGGATGGCCCAGGGCGATCTCGCCGGGCTGGTCCGGGGCGATCGCGGAGCGGATCAGGATCTCGGGGTGCTTCTCGCGGACCCAGTGCGGGATGCCGAAGCCGGGGTACTCGGCGTAGATGTAGGGGCCGGGCTTGACGATGAGCGGGATGCCCATCCGGCGCACCAGGTAGAGGAAGCCGCGCAGGTCTCGCTCGGGGCGGGTCGTGCCGTCGAAGTCGAACGAGCCTTCCTCGGCCTCATGCCAGATCCAAGGAATGTAGCAGGACAGGCAATTGACTCCGGCGTCCTTGAGGGCTTGCAGGGTGCCCTCCCAATGTTCGCGCTTGAGCCGGAAGTACTGGAACTCTCCTCCGAAGAGCACGTCGGGACGGCCGTCGACGAGGATCTGGGTTTCGGTGAACTGGATGGACACGGGCACGGGACTCCTCTCGCTGTGACGCTCTTCATTATAGTCGCCCTTTCGACGCGCCGCTTGCGACCGGGCTCACATGCGACCTGTCGCTGGCCCCAAACCCCCGTAATCTCGGGGTTTGGGGCTCGCGATTTCATTGACAACTTCCGATGGGGATGCTTAAATGCAGGGATGTTAGCACTCTCAATGCGTGAGTGCTAAAACGGTTTTCAGCTCGGTTTAGAAGGTCATCACGGAGAGAGCGGTGGACGGTCGCGTCTATTTCAGCCTCACCCCCCGGCAGCAGCAGATCTTGCTCGCGGTCATCCAGGACTATATCTCCACGGGGGAACCCGTGGGGTCGCGCACGCTGTCCAAGAAGTACGACCTGGGCTTGAGTCCTGCCACCATCCGCAACGAGCTCGCCGACCTCGAGGAAGAGGGCTTGCTGCGGCAGCCGCATACCTCGGCGGGGCGGGTGCCTTCGGATACGGGCTATCGCTTCTTCGTGGATAACCTCATGGAGCGGCGCGCCTCCCTGGCCCCCGAGCAGGAGCGCATGATCCAGGAAGGGCACCTCCTGAGCCGGGATCTTCCGGAGTTGATGCAGCAGACCGCCAAGCTGACGGCGGTCCTGTCGGGCTGTACGGCGATCGTCCGGGCTCCGAGGCAGGCCACTAGCCGGATCAAATACATTCAGGTGCTCGCTGTCAGCGAGTCCGAGGCCTTGCTGGTGATGATGACCGACCGGGGGGCGGTGACCAACCAGATCATTCCCCTTCCCGGAGCCCTTTCTCCCGACGAGCTCACGGTGATCACGAACTTCCTCAACGATCACCTGCGCAATCAGCCCCTGGACCGCCTGACCCAGTACGCGGTCTCGAAGATTTCCCGGGAGATGGCCCGCTACGAGCAGGTGCTCGAGGACCTCTACCTGCGGGTTTCCGCCACCCATGAACTCGGCGAGCGGCTCTACATGAGCCACACGTCCTACCTGGCCCAGCAGCCGGAGTTCTCGGAAGGGGGAAAGGTGGGGCAGCTCCTGACTCTCTTGGAGCAGGAGAAGGTCCTGATCGAGCTTTTGGATACGTTCTCGGCGCCGATCGCCGAGGTGCCGGAAGGCGCGGTCCGCGTCTCGATCGGCACGGAGAACCCGCTTCCGGATCTTCATGGCTGTTCGCTCGTGACGGGAACCTACCGTCTGGGCGATCAGATCGTCGGGGAGATCGGGATCCTGGGACCCACCCGCATGGAGTACGCGACTGCGGTTCGGACCGTCGAGGTGATGACCGAAAGGCTGAGCCGCGCGCTCAACGAGCTCTTCGGGCTTGACTAGCCGGAAGCGCAGGGGTGCTTCGGCACCGTGTTTTTAGGAGGAATGGTTTTGGCAGCAGAAGACGATCTCAACGAAATCCGCGCCACCGCGACGGAGACGCCCGTGTTCGATACCGTCATGGAGGATCACGCCGAAGCGGATGCCTATCAGCAGGAGCTGGCGCTTCGTGAGCAGGCCTATGCGGAGCTCGAGAGTCAGTTCAAGCGCCTTGCCGCGGACTTCGAGAACTTCCGCCGCCGGGCCGTCAGCGAGCGCGAGGACCTGATCAAGTTCGCCGGATCCCGGGTTCTGGAGAATCTCCTGCCCGTGGTGGACAACTTCGAGCGCGCGCTCGGAGCCATGGCCAAGGCGAGCGAGGTCTCGCAGGTCCAATCGGGCATCGAGATGATCTACCGCCAGATGCAGGACTTCCTCACCAAGTCCGGAGTCGCCCCCATGGAGGCCCAGGGCAAGCCGTTCGATCCGAACTTCCATGAGGCGATCGCCCAGACGGAGAACCCCGACCTGCCGGACGAGACCGTCATGGCCGAGGTCCAGAAGGGATACCTTTACAATGGCAAGGTCCTGCGCCACGCCATGGTCCAGGTGAGCCGCAACCCCGGGGGAGCGCCCAGCGCCAGTGGCTCTGGTGACAGCGCGACGCCCGTCCAGAACGCAGCAGCCAATTCAACCACTACTGAAAATCCGGCGGGTGAATCCGCCGCTAACAAGGAGGAGCACAATGGGTAAGGTCATCGGGATCGACCTGGGCACCACCAACTCGGTCGTCGCGGTGATGGAGGGGGGTAAGCCCACCGTCATCGCGAATGCTGAGGGGGCCCGTCTGACCCCTTCGGTCGTCGGGTTCTCCAAGACCGGCGAGCGTCTGGTCGGGCAGGTCGCCAAGCGTCAGGCCATCACCAACCCCGAGAACACCATCTACTCGATCAAGCGCTTCATCGGCCACCAGTTCGACGAAGCCAAGGTCCAGGAAGCCAAGTCGAAGATGCCCTACCAGGTCAAGAAGGCCTCGGGCGGCGGCGTTGCGGTTGAGGTCTCCGGCAAGGATTACTCGACCCAGGAAATCTCCGCGATGGTCCTCGGCAAGCTGAAGGCCGACGCCGAGGCCTACCTCGGCGAGAAGGTCACCCAGGCCGTCATCACGGTTCCGGCGTACTTCAACGACCAGCAGCGCCAGGCCACCAAGGACGCCGGCACCATCGCCGGCCTCGAAGTCCTGCGCATCATCAACGAGCCCACCGCCTCCTCGCTCGCCTACGGTGAGGACAAGTCCCATGACCACACCATCTTGGTCTACGACCTCGGCGGCGGCACCTTCGACGTCTCGATCCTCGAGCTGGGCGACGGCGTCTTCGAAGTCAAGGCCTCGGCCGGCGACGCCAACCTCGGCGGCGACAACTTCGACGAGCGCATCATCTCCTGGCTGATCACCGAGTTCCAGAAGGAACAGGGCATCGACCTCGCCAAGGACCGCATGGCCCTCCAGCGCCTCAAGGAGGCTGCCGAGAAGGCCAAGATCGAGCTCAGCTCGGTCATGTCCACCAACATCAACCTGCCCTTCGTCACCGCCGACCAGTCCGGTCCCAAGCACCTCGACATGACGCTCTCGCGCGCCAAGTTCGAGGAGATGACCGCCGATCTCGTCGAGGCCACCATGGGGCCCACCCGTCAGGCCATGGCCGACTCGGACCTCAAGCCCTCCGACATCGACAAGGTCATCCTCGTCGGCGGCTCGACCCGCATCCCCGCGGTGCAGGACGCCATCCGCAAGTTCCTCGGCAAGGAGCCGGACAAGTCGGTCAACCCCGATGAGGCCGTCGCCCTCGGCGCCGCCATCCAGGCCGGCGTCCTCGGCGGTGAGGTCAAGGACGTGCTGCTTCTCGACGTGACCCCGCTCTCGCTGGGCATCGAGACCCTGGGCGGCGTGGCCACCAAGCTGATCGAGCGCAACACCACCATCCCGACCTCCAAGTCCCAGGTCTTCTCCACGGCCGCCGACGGCCAGACCTCGGTCGAAATCCACGTCCTCCAGGGCGAGCGCGAGATGGCGGCCGACAACAAGACCCTCGGCAAGTTCCAGCTCACCGGCATCCCGCCGGCGCCCCGCGGCGTGCCCCAGATCGAGGTCACGTTCGATATCGACGCCAACGGCATCGTGAACGTCTCGGCCAAGGACAAGGCCACCGGCAACGAGCAGAAGATCGCCATCACCAACACCGGCGGTCTCTCCAAGGATGACGTCGAGAAGATGCGCCGCGACGCCGAGGCCCACGCCGAGGACGACAAGAAGCGCAAGGAGCTGGTCGAGGCCCGCAACGCGGCCGACGCGGCGGTCTACACCGCCGAGAAGACCATTCGCGAGGCTGGCGACAAGGTCTCGGGCGATCAGAAGACCAAGATCGAGGGGCTCGTCTCCAAGCTCAAGGAAACTGCCACCCAGGACGACGCCGCGGCCATCGAGGCGGCCAGCACCGAGCTGACCCAGGCGCTCTACGAGATCACCACCGCCATGTACCAGCAGGGCGAGCAGCCCGCTGGCGCCGCGAGCGGTGCCTCCAAGGGCCAAGGCGGAGACGACAACGTCGTCGATGCCGACTACGAGGAAGTGAAGTAGCCCTCTAGTCTTCCGCTAGTTGCCCCCCTTTTCCAGTGGTTAGCCGCAGGCGCTGGGGGGCAACTCTAGGAATCCCCCTGCGGGGGATTGACAGGTAAACATGAGCAAGCGCGATTACTATGAGGTACTTGGGGTCGCCCGCGGAGCTTCCGAGGACGAGCTCAAGAAGGCTTACCGCAAGCTGGCCCGCCAGTACCACCCGGATATCAACAAGGAAGCCGGCGCCGAGGATAAGTTCAAGGAAATCAACGAAGCCTACGACGTCCTCTCGGACGGTCAGAAGCGCCAGGCCTACGACCAGTTCGGCCATGCCGGAGCGCAAGGCTTCGGTCAGGGCGGCTTCGGCCAGGGCTTCGAAGGCTTCGGCGGCTTCAGCGACATCTTCGAGGCCTTCTTCGGAGGCCAGATGGGCGGCCAGCAACGGGGGCGCAAGCGTGGTCCCGAGCGTGGAGCCGACCTGCGGATCGACGTCGAGATCCCCTTCACCGCGGCGATGTTCGGCACCGAGCGCACCGTGGACATCCAGCACCAGGAGCGCTGCGAGACCTGCTCGGGTTCGGGCGCCAAGGATCCCAAGGACGTCCAGACCTGCGATCTCTGCCACGGGACCGGCCAGATCACCCAGACCCAGCGCACCATCTTCGGCCAGTTCCAGCAGGTCGCCCCTTGCCCCAAGTGCAACGGGGAAGGCAAGACCATCAAGGATCCCTGCAACACCTGCAAGGGCCAGGGCCGCAACCGCAAACCCAAGAAGCTTCAGGTCAAGGTGCCTGCGGGCGTCGATACCGGAGCCCGTCTCCGGGTCACGGGCGAAGGCGACGTCGGCCCCAAGGGCGGACCCTCGGGAGATCTCTACATCGTCCTGCACGTCCAGGACGACGAGCGCTTCGAACGCCAGGACACCGAGCTCTTCCACACGGCGGCCATCACCTTCCCGCAGGCGGCGCTCGGCGACGAGATCGAAGTCCCCGTCCTCGGCGAGGAGGGAGAGGCTACCGAGACGATCAAGGTCCCGGCCGGCACCCAGCATGGAACCGTCTTCGTCCTCAAGGGCCAGGGCGTTCCCTACCTGGGAGATCCCCGCAAGCGGCGCGGCGACCTCCACGTCGAGGTCAAGATCGCTGTTCCGACCAAGCTCTCTGGTGAGGAGGCCGACCTCCTGCGGAAGTACGACGAGGTTTCGCGCAAGCATGCCGAGTCGCATGGCTTCAACTTCATCGACATGCTCAAGAGTGCAATCTCGGGTCGGGGCTAGCGCCCCTGAGCCGCGGGCGCTCTCGGGACGGGGTTAAAAGCCAGCACGCCTCGAACGGGCTCAGACGAAACGGGCCGGGGATACCCGGCCCGTTTTGCTTGTACCTCGGCGCATGCAAGGGCTTGGCCGTGCGGATCGGCCAACGTGTCCTTCCCGGCGGGGCGGGTATAATGCCGCTAACTGGTCTCAGACCGCCCAGATGACCCGGGCAAGCGCGCCAATGCCCGCAGCGGAAGGGAGCTGCCGTGATCACGAATCTTCCCCTCAAGGATAACCCCAAGCTCGACGCCTTGATGGCCAAGCTGGAGGAGGACGGCTTCGTTCCGACTTGGTGGAAGCTCGCCGACCTCAACTCGATCCGCGCGGGCGTCAACGACCACGGGCCCACCCACGTCAAGATCGTCGCCCATATCGCCTCCAAGCTCTACATGCTCCTGGCCGAGGCCGGGGTGACGATGAGCGTCGTCAAGGACCACGGGCTGGATCCGCATGACGCCCAGGTGGTGGTCGTGATGGCCTCCTTGCTCCATGACATCGGCATGAACGTGCATCGCGACAAGCACGAGGAGCACTCGCTCTTCATGGCCTACGAGTACCTCTTCGACCTTTACGACGCGGTCTACTCGGTCGAGCAGCGCATGATCATGATCGGCGAGACCCTTCACGCCATGATCGGCCATAACTCCAACAAGCGTTGCCTCACGATCGAGGCGGGCATCGTCAAGGTGGCCGACGCCCTCGACATGACCAAGTGGCGCTCGCGCTCGATCATCAAGACCGGGAAGGTCTCCATCCATGCCCTCTCGGTCTCGGCGATCGATCGGGTGCACATCACCCAGGGCCAGTCCAAGCCGATCGGTGTCGAGATCGTCATGAACTCGTCGGCGGGCATCTTCCAGGTGGATAACCTCCTCAAGCACAAGCTGCTCAAGAGCGGCATTCACCCCTACATGGAGGTCTCGGCCCATATCGAGGCCGAGGCCGAGGACAAGGTGCTCGGCGTCTACAATATCTAGCAAGTGAAAGGGGCCGCGTCACGCGGCCCCTTTTTGCTTGAGTTAGACGATGGTTTTTTCCCGAGCGGCCGTGCGTCCCGAGGCCAGCCAGGAGTCCTTGATCTGCTGCTGCAGGGCGTTCGGTGCGGGAAGGCTCTCGATGCCGTAGCGTTGATCGGCGCCGAGCCGGATGATGGTCTCGTGTAGGCGATCGCCCCGGAAGAAGTGCACGGGCACCAGCTCCTCGGGCAGCCACTGGGAGGCGATCTGCGGCAGCAGGCCCTCGTTGGCGCGGTTCCCGCCGATGGCCACGACCAGGTCCCCCGCCATGAGGCCGGCGTTCTGGGCGGCGCCGCCAGCCCGCACATCCTCGACGTAGAGCCCGCCGTCCCGGTTCACCAGACGCGCCTGCAGGCTCGCCGTGCGACTCGCGACGGTCAGCCCCAGCCCCGCATGGGCCAGGTACGGAGCCAGGTCGGTCTCGCCCGGCGTGCGTAGGTGAAGTTCGAAGAACTCCGAGAGGTCCACGCCCGCGACCTCGGAGGCGATCGCCTCGACGTCCGACGGCTGGTAAGGCACGTCCGTCTCGCCGAAGCGCTCCCAGAGGGCCCGCATCACGTCGTCGAGCGACTGGCGGTTCTCGGTGAGGTGCCGGATCTCCAGATCGAGCGCGAGCCCGACCAGGGAGCCCTTGAGGTAGTAGTTGATGGCGCCGTTCCAGCGGTCGTCCCCGAAATTCCAGGTGATGAAGCTGGACTCCGAGAGGCTGGAGATGAGGCGTCCCGGCGACTGTTCGAGCATCTGGATGCTGCCGGCCACTCCCCGCAGGTACTCCGAGCGGCCCTGGAGGCCGGCCCGCAGGACCATGAGCTCGGTGAAGTACTCGGTGAGACCCTCGACCACCCAGAGAGCGGTCGTGTGGGCGGGCTTCTGGTAGTCGAAGGGGCCCAGGCCCACCGGGCGCAGGCGTTTCACGTTCCAGGCGTGGAAGACCTCGTGGGCGGTCAGGGCGAAGAAGCCGTGGGAATTGCCCTGGAGGTCCATCGGTCCGACGATGAACATCGAGTCGCGGTGCTCGAGGCCGTTGAGGAAGTTCTCGGGCCCGTGCTGGTACTGGAAGATGTAGCGCGAGTAGGGAAGCGTGGCCGGAGCGGAGCCGGACCAGAAGGCGGCTTCGGTCTCGACGAGTCGCTTCAGGCCGTCGACGACCCGGGCGCGATCCATCGGATAGGGAGCCTGCCAGGTGATCTCGTGAACGACTCCGAGGGTCTCGAAGCTGGCGCGCTCGAAGGTTCCGGCCTGGATCGGAGCGTCGATCAGGGCGTCGTAGCTGGGCGCGGTGTAGCTCAGGGGCGCCGTTTCATCGAGGGCCACCGAGACCTCCCAGCCCTCGGGCAGCTCCAACTTCAGCTCGCAGGGCCAGTCCTGGCCGCCGGTGGGGTAGACGAAGATCGCCGCGCCGTTGATCATCGCATGGGTCGCGGTGAGCTGGGCCTGGTGGATCTGGGGCTTGTCGCCGAAGACCTGGTAGGAGACGCTGAAATCGGCGCCGTCGTGATGCACCCGCCAGGTGTGGAGGTCGATGCGCTCGACGGGAAGGTCCCCCTCAGGGCCCTTGGCGACCAGCGCGCGCAGGTTGCGGGCGTTGTCGACGAGCTTGTAGGCGCCCGGCGCCCAGCTGGGGAGCTTGAGGTCGAGGAAAGGGCCGGTCGTGTTGGCCACCGCGAGGCTCACCTCGAAGAGGTGGCAATGAGGCTGGGGCATGGCGAGGTGGTATCGCAAGCGCGCGTGCTGAGGCATGGGATCTCCGTTCTGCAAAACCCGACCCCTTGATTTTAGCCGAGTTCCAGAGGCTTGTCAGGCGAAGGCGGCCGATCGCGCCGGATCGCGGCCTTGAGGCTTAGCGGGAGCGAAGGCGGGTATAAGTCCCCCAGAGAGGAGCCACCGTCCATGCAGCTGAATCCTGATCTTTTGCTCGCTTCCGAAGGGAGCCCCGAACTCCTGAGCGGAGTTTCGGAGCGCCTGGATGCGGCCTCGCACTGGCTGGCGCCCTTGACCATCGTCGGCTTCTCCATCGAGGACCAAGGCCTGGACGGCAAGATCCCGCCTGAGCGGCTCGCCAAGATGACCGCCCACGCCGAGCGCCTGATCCTGCGTTCGGTGAGGTCCGAGGCCACCCAGCGGCGCCGGGTCACCGACGCGCTCTTCCGGGTGGGCTCCGTGCTCTTTTTGGTGCTCTACAACGCCGATCGGAAGAACTACCTGGTCCCCTTGGCGCGGATCATCGAGATGCTTCGCCAGGAGGCCTACTCGGTGCTGGGCACGACCGGGGCGGCGTACCGCCGCCGCATCGTGATCGGCTCGGCGACCTGGCTACCCAAGCACGGCATGCTCTCGGCCGAGGCAGCCGTCGGGAGGGTCCTCGAAGCGATGACCATGGCCCAGATTCTCCCGGCCACCGAAGAAGCCTATACCCGCCTGGGCATCGCCTCGTCGAGCGCGGACGAGATCCGCCTGCATGAGTACGGCTGGGACGAGGCCCTCTTCCAGCTGGAGGTCGAGAAGGCGAAGGCTCCCCAGGCCTCTGGAGGGCGCCCGGCCGAGAAGAAAGCCGCCGACCGGAAGCCGGGGCCGAAGGCCCCGGCTCGCAAGCCGTGGTGGAAGTTCTGGGAGAAATGAGCGAAGAGGCCGGGCAAAAGCCCGGCCTCTTCGGCGTTGATGTTACCAGCGCGTTTCCTAGCCTGACGTCGTTTCAGGACAGCTTCGCTTACCTAACCTCAAGCCCTAGCTGAACGTAATGCCGCCTCCGGACTGCCGGCTGGCCCGCTTCGCTTCGACCATGGCCAGCGCGAGGTACGCGCAGTACTCCTCGTAGTCCGGATGCCCTTCCGGCGGGGTGTAGTCCCGGTACTTCTCGTGGAGCACCCGGTAGTGGTAGACGGTCGTCTTCTTGGATGAGTTCGTGGATTGGGGATCCTTCTCGTGCATGCTCATACTCCCGCTCGACCAATGGTTGCCTAAGCTGCTCGTACCCGCAATGCGGAAGTTCCTAACGGTTTCTTCATCGTGAGGATTTGCCCAAACGCCGACAGGACGCGGCGCTGGGCGCGCTTGCTGGGTATAAGGTCATTACCTGGCGATCGCCTTTTCGGTGGGGTGGTTGCGCCAGGGCGCGAGGAAGGAGAAGGGTTTGAGGGCTTGGGCACTGCCAACGGGCATCATCATGGCGATCGGACTGCTTTTCATGGGGACGGCGCCCGCCACGGCGCTCGACGACGCGCAGGGCGAACGCCCCATGACGCGCCGGGACCTGGTCGCGGCGCTTTATCCCTTGGTCAAGCGCCTGGAGGCCCAAGGCACGATCATGCGTGCCTCGGCTCCGTCGATCACCACCTACGCGGACCTCGAGGGGCGTGACCGGGACTGGGCGATCGAACTGGCGAGCCAATTTCACCTCTTCGCGGGCATGCCCGCCCTGTCGAGCGGACGGTTCAACGGCACGCTGCCGGTGAGCCGCTGGGAGACGGGCATGGTGCTCGGGGAGCTGCTCGGCCAGACCCATCCGGAGGCCCGCAAGCTCTTGCCTCCGACCCCCGCTCCGGCATTCTCGGATCTGAGTCCTGCGGAGCGCCGCCGCCTGGAGCCGGTCTTGGCGCCGGGCGTCTTGATCGGCTACCCCGACCAGACCTTCCGCGCGCAGGAGCCCTTGACCCAGGAGCAATGGGAGAGCGTCGCGACGCGCCTCACTCCGCTCGCCGGTTTCAAGGCTGTGCCACCCGCTCCGCGCAAAGCCCCGTCGCTTAACGAGGACTACCGCTTGCTCCGCTCCCAAGGCGATCGTTAACACGTTTCGGATCGGGGGAGCTTTGGGTTTAATGACCATGTCGCTTGCTTGCCTGGTGACGGCCGCGGCGGAGCGCCCGCCGCGCGGACCGGACGGAATGTCCGCTGTCCCGCAGCAACGAAGCATGTTCTAGAGGAAACCGACATGGCAAGTTTCGGGGGCTGGTTCCAGAAGAAGACGGAGTCCGCCAACCGCTATTCCGATCAACTCAAGGACCTCCGCAAGAAGGTCTCGGCCGAGGACCGCGTCCGCTTCAAGCGCTTGCGCGAGGAGTCCGGTCTCTGGTTGACCACCGAGGACCGCAAGCAGGCCCAGCTGATGACCCTTCGGGACATCGAGGCCTGGCTCGGGATGAAGCCTGCCGAGCGCGAGGCCTGGTTCGCCCGGGTGGATGCCTACTTGCGGGAGCGGGACGCCTCCTGGAACCGCTACCAGCAGGAGGAGAGCCGGCCGTCGGACGAGCCGGCCGTCGATCATGCCCGTCTCGTCAACGATCTGCGCCATGCCGCCGAGATCCTCGGCGTGGCCGTCGACGCCGACAAGGCCGAGATCCGGCGGGCCTTCCGCAACGCCAGCAAGCAGCACCACCCCGACCTGGGGGGGGACGTTCGCCAGTTCACCGCCATCCAGAGCGCCTACGACATCCTGATGAGCCGTTAGTCCTTTTCCCTCCGATCGAATCACCGCCTGCATTTGCGGGTACATGAGGTTGCGTGACCGATGTACCTGACACGGGGCGGCCGAGGCGTCATGATGAAGGGGTCGGAGAAACGGGAGGGACGTGCCGTGACGAATCGTCGAGCGTGGCGTAAACCCCTGGAGATGGCGGTCATGGGCATGGTGCTCGTGGCGGCCCCCTCGTTCATGCCCGATCACGCCCTGCGGGCGCTTTCCCGCGCGGAGATCGCTCCGCGCTCCGCCTGGCTCACGCTTCGGCCCGTCTGGGCCGCCGAAGACGGGGCAGCCTTCGATCGCTCCTACAAGCAAGCCGGCAAGCTCGCCTCTCAACTGGCCCTGAAGGTCGACGGGACCTTCCGCCAGACCGCGCTGCGGCTCGGCGATGTCTCGCGCCAGGAGCCCGGGGAACTCGCGCGCGAGCCCGTGGCGATCGAGACCACGCGAACCCAGTGGCCGATCGTGACCTACCTCGTGAACGGCGATCGCCTCACGCGCATCCCGGACACCCGCCCCCTGCTTTCCTCCTCGGATCTTGCCGCGGTGACCGCCCGCAAGCCGGGAGCCTTCGTGCGGGGCTCTACCCTCGTCATGGCCATTTCTGCGGGCGCCGAGCGCTACACGACGGCCGAGATTCCCCTGGCCGCCATGACCGACCCGCTCTCGGATCTGCAACTCGGCGGCGGGGCCGCGGTCCTGCTACTCGATGCGGAAGGCAACCCGATCGGGCGCAAGGGACTCGATGCCGAGGATCGCGAGCTCCTGAGATCCGTTTCCACGGAGGCGGCGACCACCCTGGTTTCCAAGACCTCCCTGCTCTCGCTCGCACGGATTCCCTCCGCGGGCTGGACGGTCCTGGTCCGCATCCCCCTGGCCGAAGCCTACCAGGGCTTCTCCTTGCCCGAGGTCGACGCGCGGAGCTTCCCCGAACCCCTCTACCTCGTGAAGCGCGCGAAGGGAGCCTCGCTCGAAGGCGTCGGCAAGGGCATTCTCCTGACCGGGGCCGGACTGGGCCTCTTGATGCTCGCTCTAGGGATCGCGCGCCGCTGGTTCCGGGACCCGAAGTGGCGAGAGGCCTTGGGGCGTCGCGCCCGCCTTGCGCTCCGCAATCGCTTTGCCGAGGAGCCGGCTCCCTTCGCGGCACTCGCATCGAATCCGTCGGGCGGGCTTTCCGTCCTGGAGGCGCTCGTGGACGAACGCAACGCTCTTTCTACTCCCCCGGCGCCCCCTACTCCGCCGCCGTCGGCCGCCCCCGAGGGCGCGACCTCCGGGGTCTGGCGCGAGGCGCTACAGGCGCAGGTCGCGTACCTGCTCTCCGAGCTGACGCGGACCCAGGAGCAGGTCCGGACGCTCACGGCGGCCACCTCCCCGGAGCTCGTCGAGCGGCGCATGGACGCCCTGCGCGAGGCCTTCCGGGATCTGGAGCGCGATCTGGAAGCGAAGCAGGAGGGGGTGATCCAGGATTTCACGGAAGCCCTCAAGCAGCGGCTGGACGTGGACGCGCGGCGCCTGGAAGGCCTGGAGCAGGCCGTTCGCCAGCAGCAGGAGGCCGTCTCAAAGGCGGGGACGCTGCAATCGCGCGTCGACGACATGTCCGAGGGACTGCGCCAGCGTTTCGCGCAGGAGGATCAGCTCCTCGCGGCGCTCGATCAGGAAGTTTCGGCCCTGCGGGCTCAGCAGGTGCATCTCGCGGAAGCGAGCGAAAGCAAGCTCGGCATGCTGGCGAGCGAGGTCGAGGGGTACCGCAATCAGGGGGCTCAGGGCGATCGCCAGGCCATCGAGCGAATCGAGGTGCTGGCCAAGGCCCTTCAGGAGCTGCATGCGTCCAACGGCAAGCTACGCCAGGACGTCCATGGCGCGCTCCAGCAAGCGCAGCGGGAGAACACCTCGCTACGCGAGGAGGTGGGCAAGCTCGCCGCGCGGGTGCACCGGGTCGTCCAGCTGCTCGCGAAGGGCCGCCCGGCTTAGCCGCTACTTTCGAAGTTCCCATGCGAAAGGGCCCGCTTCCAAAAGGAAGCGGGCCCTCGAGCTGTCGGGGGTCCGGCTTACTTGCCGCCCATGACGAAGTTGGGGCCTTCGCCCCGGGCGTTGTAGATCCAGACGCCGTAGCCACGGATCGTCTTGCCCGACTCGGTCTGCAGGTCGTAGACCGAGACGGTGGCCTGGTTGGTCGCCACCCGGTACTCGATGGCACCCGAGCGGGCACCAGTGGCGTCTTCAGCCACTGCCGTCGCCACCGCACCAAATGCGGTGCCGGTGATGAGGCCGTCCGTGCCCGAGGCGCCGTTCAGGCCGCCCCAGGGGCTGTTGGTGGCGTCGTCCGGACGGGCGCGCTTCCAGGCGTTCCTGATCTGCGTCGCATTGGGGTAAGTGCCGAAGTTCTTGGCGGCGAACTCCTCGACCACCGAGGCGGCCGCGCCGACCTTGCTCTGGGCGGCGGAGTTGGCGGCGCCGTTCTTGGCCTGGTTGTAAAGGACCGTCGCACCGGCGATGACGACTACCCCGATGACGATTGCCAGCGTGACCTCGATCAACGTGAAACCGGATTGCGAGTGCTTGAGCCGATTTGCAGACATGCTTCCTCTCCTCTAATAGGGACTGGATCCCATATACCCCTTGGTTGTGTGCTTAAACGCGCGAAAACTGTGAAATCTTAGTGAGGGGACGGGTTTGATTCCGGTGGGGAGATTCCATGAATTGCCAGCGCGCGTTTGGCGATTTCCTTGACGCTCGGGTTATCGGTTCCGAGATAGATGGCCTTCCAGGTGGCCAGCGCGAGCTCGGTACGCTGGCCCTTTTCGTACATCCGGGCGGCGAAGTAGCCAGCCTCGGGCGGGGCACCGGGGAGGGCGGCGGCGCGTTCGAAGTACTTCGCGGCGAGCAGGTAGTCGTCATGGAAGAAGAAGAGGGTCATTCCCGCCTGATAGGGAAAGAACCAGTTCTTGGGCTGATGTGCCGCGCCTTTTTCAAGCAGTTCGACGGCTTTCAGGGGCTCTCCGGCGTCGCCCAGGGCGAGCGCCCCCATCTGGTAGGCGGAGAGGAAGCGGGGGTCCAGCTCGACGATCGCGCTCAAGATCGGGAAGAGGTTGTGGAAGTTACGGCCGTGGGTGAGCTGATGGCCCCAGTAGCCGACGAAGCGCAGGTAGAGGGCGTCGGCGAGCATGGAGCGGTAGCCCATGGCTCCGAGGTGCAGGGCGGCGCTGGGCGGGACGGAGAGTAAGCCGGGCGGCCGCGAGGCGGCCTCCTTCTCCCAGCGCAGGAGCGAGCCGAGGGCGCAGCTTCCCGCGAGGAGCAGGGCGAGGGCCGTCGGGAGGAGTCTCACTGAAGCTCCTTGCTCCTGAACGCGAGCGCCGCGAGGAGCATGAGGACGGTGATGAGGCTGAGCCCGTAGGCACAGGCCCAGAGCCACTGGCCGAGGGCGAAGGTCTCGCCGTAGACGACCTGGTTCTTGAGGTTAAACGTTTCCAGGTTGGGCATGCCGTAGTAGATGACGACCGAAAGGACCTTGCCCAGGGCATCGGCCTTCTCGCCGAACTGCTTGATGATCTCCGAGGCATGCCCGAGGACGTAGAAGCCCAGGCTGTAGAGCAGGCTGAGCATCGGGGAGGTGAGGGTGGTGAAGAGCAGGGTCAGGCTGAGCATGACCATGGCCTCGAGCCCGAAGAGGGCGAGGGGACCCAGGAAGATCGGGTCGAATCGCCGGGTCACGACGGCCAGCAGCCCGTAAAGTAGCAGGCTCAGGAGGCCCAGCAGGGTCCACAGGGCCGCCGAGCAGCCCAGGAACTTCCCCGTGAGGAATTGAGCACGGCTGATGGGCTTGCTGAGGAGCGTGTAGACGATCCGCTGCTCAAGATCCCGGGACAGCAGGCGGGAGCCGAGGAAGACGGCCAGGAGGACCATGAGGGCATTGATGGTGCCAAGGCCGAAGTCATGGATGATCTTGAGATCCTCGCCGGCGGAGAGGCCGCCCAAGAGGAGGGTGAAGCCGATCAGCAGGGCTCCGAAGACGGCGGCGACGTGCAGCAGCTTGTCCCTGAGGGCTTCCTGGAAGGTGACGCGGGCGATCGCGAGAAGGACCATGGCTTATTCGACTTCGATCGAGATGGGCACCGTGATCTGGAAGGTGGCGGAGTTGCGGAACTGATCGCGGGCGACGAATTTGACGACGGCTTCGATGTCGATGTCGGTGATGCGGTCGTTGCCCCGGCCGGGATCGGTCAACTCCAGGAGCTGGTTGGTGATGATCTGGCTGAGCGTGACGGGGGTGGGATCTTCGGACTGGACCCGCAACATGAAGGGGATGTACGCATAGAGATCTTCCAGCAGCTCGCCCGTGGCTGGCGAGTAGTAGGCGACCTCGAGATCGAGGATGTCCACGGGCGAGGAGTTTTTGAGCAGCGAGAAGTTGACGCTGGGGGCGGTCTTCGTCGGCTGGTACGCAGTGCTGTCATCCGCGAGGGTGACTTCCTTCCAAACGACCTTGCCCCGGGTGGCGACCGAAGTCTCGACCTGGGAGGTCTTGAGGAAGGAGGACCAGTAGCTGCCCGTGCAGCCCGTGGTGAGGAGCAGCGTGGCGACGAGGAGGACGAGAAGCTTAAGCGGCCGCATCATTGACGATCTCCGGAGTGATGAGGATCTGGACTTCCGTGCGGTTCTGGTCTACCGATTTGCGCTGGAAGAGCTTTCCGAGGAAGGGGATGTCTCCTAGGAGGGGGATTTTCTCGGTTTTCTCGATGTTCGAGTCCTGGATCAGGCCTCCGATGACGATGGTCTCGCCGTTGAGGACACGGATCTCCTGGGTCTGGAACTCGCGGGTGCTCTTGAGGGTGGCGAGGATGTCCTGGTTGGGGGCGCGCTCCTCCCGGCGAATGATCGAGATGGTCGGGTGGACGTTCATGGTGATGCTGCCCTGGGGGTCGATCCGGGGGGTCAGTTCGAGGGTGATGCCGACCTCGCCGAGTTCGACCGTCCGGGTCGTGAGGATCTGGTTGGCATTCTGCGCGATGGTGGTGGTGGTCTTGCTGATGATGTCGTCGGTGATCTTGATGACCGAGGAGCGGTTATGCATGGCGAGGACCGAGGGGCTCGCGAGGACCTTGGCTTTGTTCTGGCTGACGAGGGCGTCGAGGGCGATGCGGAGGTTGGCGGCCTGGTTCGTTGCGCTGTCGAAGCTGAAGCGTCCGTTGGTGGCGGCCGAGGCATCGTCGAAGCCACCGGTGAACTGCTTGGAGCCGAGGCCGTAGCTGAGGCCGAGGCGCTGGAGGGCGCCTTGCTCGACCTGGACGATCTGGGTGCGGATCAGGACCTGGGGAGGTTTGCGATCCAGCGCCTGGATGATCTGCTCCGCGAGGGCGAGCTCGGCCTGGGAGCCTACCGCCATGAGGGCGTTGCGGCTGCCGAGGGGGATGAAGCGCGGGGTTTGCTCGCCGATGGTGATGGTCTCGGTCTTGGTCTCGGGAAGCTTGCCGGGCACGGTGTTCGCGAAGTCGCGGAAGGTGCTCTTGACGCTCGGGCCACTGCCTGCGGCGGCTCCGCCGGCCGCGCCGCCCGCGGTGGCGGGGGTGTGGAAGCTCGCCTTGAGGACGTCCATGGCCTCGGTGACGGGGACATGCGAGAGGGTGAAAATTCGGTTGGGCAGGAGGACGTCCATGCGCTTGACGAGCTGTTCGACGACCTGGACGCTGGCGGCCTGGCCCGAGACGATCAACGCGTTGCTGTTGCTGTCCGGGCGGACCTGGGTCTGGTAGGGCTGCTTCGCGCCGCCGCTCGTGCCTCCGCTCGATCCTGTGCCGGAACCCGAGCCCGAGGAGCCGGACGATTCGGTGAGCACCTGGGTGATCATCTGGGCGGTGCTCGCGGCGTTGGCGTAGGCGAGGGGGATGAAGCGGATCACGGGACGGCCGTAGCGGCCGCTGCGGTAGACGACGTAGGTCGAGCCGATGGTCTGGATTTCCAGGCCGTTGGAGCTGATTACCGTCTCGAGGACCTCGTTGAGAGGCGTGTTGAAGAAGTCGAGGTTGAGCGGTGCGCTCGTCTCGGCGGAGACGGAGTCGTCGATCGTGAAGTTGAGGCGCTTCTGCTCGGCGATCAGCTGCAGGGCGTCACGCAGGGAGGTGTCGCGCAGGCGAATGGTCACCTTGGTGTCGCCACCAGGTACGGAGATCTTACTGTTTAGCGAAACTCCCTGCGCCGAGGCCGGAGCCAGGGTCATGGCTGGTACCCAGAGGGCAAGCAGCAGGGCGATGCGTTTGGTCCACTTTCTCACGCGGGTTCCCCCATGGGCGTTTTCCGAGAAGTCATGCCGTCATCGGGATGGTAGCAGGTGGTCAAGACGCATGGCTGTGAGCGCTGCACGCCTCCCGTACCCGAAACGGGCGGGATTCAAACGGTAAGTAGGCTACTCGCCGACTTCGCCTTCCACCTGGCCGCCGGTCTTGGGCTGGAAGCCGTTGACGTAGTAGTAGCGATCGCCGTTGGAGTCCGCGATGCTGACCATGTAGAAGCGGATCTGCGTCTTGTCCCCGCCCTTCGCGAGGTCGGCGAAGGTCAGGTAGCCATCGAGCTCGTTGGGGGCGAGGTAGTAGTAGTAGAGGATGCCCGAGTCCCCGACGTTCGTTTTGTCGTCGCTGTAATCGTCGGCTGCTCGCTGGTTTCCCCGGATGCCGTCCTTGCTCTCGGAGGCCGGGGCTCCGCCCATGGCGGGGCCGCCCCAGGGACTGGTGGCGTAGTCGGAGGGGCGGCGCGCTTTCCAGACCGTGCGAAGCTCGTCGATGGTGGGGTAAGTGCCGTTCTTGGCGACGGCGATGTCCTCGACCGTGGTTTGCAGCGCGAGCACGCGCTGCCAGGCATTCGTATGCCCCGAGTTATTGCGCATCTGGTTGTAGAGCGCCAGCGACGAGCCGAGGAGGATGGCCCCCACGACCAGGACGAGCATGACCTCGGTGAGGGTGAAGCCCGCTTGCCTTTGGCGAATCAGGGAATCCTTCATTAGCGCCCTCCCTGGACGTGAAAGAACAGGCGTCCCGAGCCATTGACGATCTTGTCGCCGGCGACGGCGTAGGCGCGGACCGAGACGGTCGAGCCCCGGGTCATGTCCCAGAGATCGACCGAGCCGGGCTGGCCAGCGTTGTCGACCGTGACGTAGTGAACCGCGCCGGCGGAAGACGACGTCCGCTCCTTGTGGTAGGTCGTGTTCCCGTGATTCAGGGCGTAGCTCAGGATGCCCTTGTCGCTGTCGATAAGGCCAAGGACTGGACCGCCCCAGGGGCTGCTGCGGTAGTCGTCCGGCCGGCGCGCCTTCCAGACGTCCCGCAGCGTGTCCGCCGTCGGATAGGCGAAGCGTGCGGCGTAAAGCTCTTCGACCAGGGATTGGAGATCCTGGACCTTCTGGCGCATGTTGGCATCCCCGCTCTGCTCGCGCAGCGAGCGGTAGCCGTAGACGGCGGCTCCCATCAGCAGGATGCCGACCGACAGGGCCAGCCCCACTTCCAGGAGCGAGTATCCGCCTTCATTCTTCTTGGGCATGGTCGAACCGCTTTCCTGAGGGATTCACGACGGCCCGTAAGCTCGCCGCCACTGCGATCAATATACCTGGAGCCTCCTCGATTCTAACAGGCTCGCGCCCCGCGTCGGAAACCGACATGACGAAGGCCGTCCCCGACTCGAAAAACTTGGCCGCTTCTGGAGGTCCGAATTCCGTTTCCAACGCGGATCGGGAGGGTACGATCAAGCCAGAGCCCCGGTGATTGTGAAGCGTCAGGAGGAACTCGCATGCTCGGAAAGTCTCGTTGGTTGGCTTCACTGCTGGCCGTGGGTTTCTCGCTCACCATGGGGGTAGCCGGCTGCGCCGAGGATGATGGTCTGTCGATGGCGGGTCGGAGGGGGCAGGGCTCGAATACCAACACGCCTGCGGGCTCGGGGGGGACGGATGTCGGGGGTGAGATCGACCGGGAGGACGACTCCGGTTCCGCAACTCCGACCCCGGCCGCTTCCATGGCGCCGGCGAGCTCTCCCACTCCCGAGAGCCACCAGCTCGCCACTCTCTCCGTGCTGAGTCCCGGGGCCTTCGCCCGCGACTCGGAAGCCGCTTTCTGGGTGGGAAGTTCCGATTACGGGGGGGCCTCCCCCGTCCATCGGCTCGTCAAGCTTGACACGGCCGGCAGCCCGGCGGTTGCTTCGTTCACGCTGGCCATCGAACCCCGCGCCATGACCACGGACGCGGATCGCCAGCTCTTCGTCACGGATGGCGTCAAGGTCCTGAAGTTCAGCCCGACGGGCGATCCGCTTGGCGAGGTGACCCTCGCGTCGGCGGCGAAGGGGGCCGGGATCGCCTGGGATCCCGTGAATGCTCGCCTCTGGGTCCTCGGAGGGAGCCAGGTGCGTACCGTGTCCACGGATCTTCAGCCCTTGAAGAGCTACACGCTCGACGCACCGCCAGCCGCCCTCTCGCTGGATGCGACCGGCGCTGCCTGGGTCGTCGGCGGAACGGTCGTGAGCCAGATCGCCGCCAACGCGCCGGACAACACCCTCGTCTGGAAGAAGTCGCAAGATCTCTGGGCCTCCAACTTGTCGGCGGTCGTCGCCGCGAACGATGGGGCCTGGATCGCCGAGCCGGGACGAGCGGTCGTGAAGCTCGACGTGGACGGCAAAAGCCTCTTTCAGGCGCAAGTCGGGGTCGGCGCGGCGCACCTGTCGCTCATGGCCGACGGCAAGGTGCTCGCTGCCAATCGGCAGCGGGTCGACAAGCTCGCCTCTACGAACGGCGCGAGCCTCGCCACGCACACGGTCAGCGCGGGTATCGACGGCTGGCTCTACTCCGAGGGTTCGGCCTGGTACTCCTCTACGGGGGCCAACGCGCTCACCCGGTCGAACTTCTAGTCCTCAATGAGAGCTGAATAGGACGCAAAGGGGGGCGGTCTCGCCCCCTCCTTCGGCTACCGGTAGTCGACCTTGAACCAGCGGAGGCGCGGGGTCTTGGTGGCGGTATCCGTCGTGGCGAGGGTCGCGCGCACTTGAACCCAGCGCTTGCCGGAGTGGATCGCATTGATCGCCTGGCCGGAAGTGGTGTAGAAATCCCCCGTGCCGGTGGGGCCATACCAGGCGACCGCGCTCAACCCCGCCTGAGTGTCTGCCGAGCGGATCTGGAACTTGACCGAGGTGCCGGCGGGAACGTCCCCGCCCCAGCGCAGCAGGCTGTAGCGGGCGGGCTTGCCCGTGTCGTACGGTGGAGAGACGAAGCTGCCCGCCGCCTGGAACGTGCCTCCCTTGATCCGATGAACGATTTCGTTCGTGAGGTTGCCGACCCAGAACTTGTTATTGACCCAGTCGTACTGACCCGAGATGGGATCGCGGGCCGCCGCGTTGTAGACCGTGCCGGTATGAGGGAGCTGGGAGAAGGTCCATTCCTGTTCCAGCTGGCCGTCGCTAAGCCGGTAGCGGCGCAGCTTCGGTCCGGTGGGAGCACCCGGGCTCCACTCGATGGGGAAGACGTAGATACCGTCGGAGACGACGCCATCGGCGTAGTAGGAGCCGGTCGCCGTGCTTAGCCTGATATCCCTGACCAGCGAAAAGTCGTCGGCCGGGTCCAGCACCCGCACGTCGAAGACGCCGTTGCCGCTCGCGTAGTTGCCGAACGAGAGCGAGTAGAGCATGGTGCCGTCGGTCGTGAGCTGAGCAGCGGAGCCGCCGGTAGGACTGGCGTTTTGCCGGGTGAGCCAAGGCGCTGCCAGGGTCATGGTGTCCATCACGCCGGTTTGGAGGTCGATGCGCTCGAGCTGATTGTTGACCAGGGTGGGGTTGAAGAGCTTGCCGTTCCAGACGAGCGCGCCCAGCGACGTTACGGTCTCCGTCGCGATCGTGCCGTAGTTCTGGCCCTGGACGGTGCCGTTGAACCCCGTTCCGATCTTCTTGAAGACCTGGGACTGGCCGTTGGTGACGGCGTAGCCGTTCCAGGACTTGACGTAGAGGTGGGTGCCGTCGGTCGCGACGACTCCCGCGGCGTTGGGGGCCACTCCCTGGGCCGCGAAGCTGACTTCCTCGTTCATGCTGCCGGGCACGGGAGCGGGAGGAATGGCGTAGCCCAGCTGCACGTGGCCTCCCACGGCCACGGCCAGGTTGTCCTTGGTGCCTTGCATGAAGTGGTTCACTTGCCAGGCTTCCCCGCTCGCCTGGCTGTAGACGCCGGCATAGTAGGAGAGGTGGGCGAGGGGATCGAGATCCTGTTTCAAGAGCTCGCTCACCAGGCTGCGGACCGTGTGGAACTCCTGGGAGCTGACGCCATGGGGAGCGCCGGTATTGAAGGAGTCCGGGGACGGAGGCGCCGGGTCCGGCTCGGGAAGGCCGACGCGTAGGGCATCGATGAGCGCGGTGGCGGAGGTCGTGCTTAACGCACGCAGGTTGGCGATCGCCGAGAGGGCCGTGGTCGAGGGGTTCACGGTGATGCCGCCCGCGGAGATCGACTTCCAGTTCCCGCTCGACCAGGTCAGGATCGTTCGGACCCGGGCCGCGTCGGCGCCGACCCGGTTGGAGGGGCCGAGATCCTTGAGGCCCTTGACCGCTTCGAGGTAGTAGGGCTTGTCCTTGGTGACGACGAAGGTCTTCGGGAACGTGAGGGAGAACTTGCCCTGCGCGTCGGTAAGGGTCGTGACCTCCGTGGCGCCGGACTCCACGTTGATGAGCGAGACGGTGGCCGCCAGGGCGATCTCGTCCGCGATCCCGGCCTGGACGCCGTAGGTCGGCGTGAACGTCACGCGCCCGTGGACGGCCGGGATCTCGGGGGTCGTCTGGGGGGTCACGGGGCTCAGGCAGCCCGTGAGCAAGCTCAGCGCAAGGATGATTGCGTAGGGTCTCATGGGGCTCTCCTCTGGCGGATCGTCATGCTCACTGGTACTGGACCTTGAACCAGCGGAGGCGGGGGGTCTTGGTGGCGGTGTCCGTCGTGGCGAGGGTCGTGCGCACCTGGATCCAACGCTTGCCGGAGTGGATCGGATTGAGGGCCTGGCCGGAGGTGGTGTAGAAATCTGCCGTGCCGGTGGGGCCGTACCAGGCGACCGCGCTCAAGCCCGCCTGGGTGTCCGCCGAGCGGATCTGGAACTTGACCGAGGTGCCGACGGGAACGTCCCCGCCCCATTGCAGCGCCCGGAAGCGGGCGGGCTTGCCAGCGTCGTAAGGCAGGGAGACGAAGCTGCCCGCCGCCTGGAACGTGCCTCCCTTGATTCGATGGACCCCGTCGCTGGTGAGATCGCCGACCCAGAACTTGTTGTTGACCCAGTCGTACTGGCCCGAGATGGCGTCGTTGTCGTTCGCCACGTAGGTTTTCGCGGTGTAGCTCTGCTTGAAGGTCCACTCCTGCTCCAAGTGGCCGTCGCTCAGCCGGTACCGGCGCAGCCGCGCCAGGCGGTCCGGATAGACCGTAGTGGCGGGGTTCCACTCGATGGGAAAGACGTAGATGCCGTCGGAGAAGACGCCGTCCACGTAGTAGGAGCCCGTCGCGGTGCTGAGCGTGACGTCGCGGACCTGCGCGAAGCCGTCGGCCGGGTCCATCACCCGCACCTGGAAGATGCCGTTTCCACTCACGTAATCGCCGAAAGTGAGGCTGTAGGCCCGGGTGCCGTCGGTCGTGAAGAGGGCGCCTCCGCCGGTGGTGGCGCCGGTGTAGCGGTTCAGGTAGGGGGCGGCCATGGTCATGGTGTCCATCGCGCCCGTTTGGGGGTCGATGCGCTGGAGCTGGTCGTTGACGCTGCCGGGGTTGTAGAGCTTGCCGTTCCAGAAGAACGCGGTGAGCGAGAAGGCGGTCGCCACCCCGAGCGTTCCATAGTTCTGGCCCTGGATGGTGCCGTTGTATCCCGTCCCGATCTTCTTGAAGACCTGGGACTGGGCGGTGGTGTTGGCGTAGTCGGTCCAGGCCTTGACGAAGAGGTGCTTGCCGTCGGTCGCGACGACCCCCGCGCCGTCGTCGGCCATCCCCTGGGGCTTGAAATAGGCTTCCTCGTTCAGGCTGCTGGGCACGGGGGCGGGGGGAATGGCGTAACCGAGCTGCACGTAGCCACCCTCGGCCACGGCCAGGTTGTCCTTGCTGCCCCGCTGGAAGTGGCTCACCTGCCATGCTTCGCCCGTCGCCGGGGCGTAGGTGCCGGCATGGTAGGAGAGGTGGCCCAGGGGGTCGAAGTCTTTTTCGAGAAGATCGCTCACCAGGCTGCGGACCGTGTGGAACTCCTGGGAGCTGACGCCATGGGGGGCGCCGGTATCAAAGGAGTCCGGGGTCGGGGGCGCCGGGAGAGGTTCGGGCGTGCCGACCGTCATGGTGTCGACGAGGGCGGCGGCGGAGGTCCCGCTGAGTGCGCGGAGGCTGGCGATCGCCGAGAGGGCCGTGGTCGAGGCGTTCACGGTGATGCCACCCTTGGTGATCGACTTCCAGTTTCCGTCCGTCCAGGTCAGGATCGTCCGGACCCGGGCCGCGTCGGAGCCCACGTGGTTGGAGGAGGAGCCCAGTCCCTTGAGGCCCTTGACCGCTTCGAGGTAGTAAGGCCGGTTCTCGAGGGGGGTGAAGCTCTTCGGGAACGTCAGGACGAACTTGCCTTCCGGGTCGGTCAGAGTCGTCGCCACGGTCGAGCCGGATTCCACATGGATGAGCGAGACGGTGGCCGCCAGCGCGATCTCGTTCGCGAGGCTCGCCTGGGTCCCGTAGGCCGGGACGAACGCCGCGCGACCGGCAACCGCCGGGATGCCGGCGCCGGCTTGGGGAACCACGGGGCTCAGGCAGCCGGTGAGTAGGCCGAGTGCCAGGATGAGGGAGAGGTGGATGCGCGGCATGAAGCCCTCCTCGAAGCGAAGCCGTCCCTTGGTTTGTTGTACCCACGACGAGCCGGGATTTCGCATGGTCGAACCCGCTGACCCATGGGACACTTGCTTGCCTGCAGGTTGGTGACCGATCTCTCAGACAAAGGCGCGGAGATCGAGGATAATCCCCTCGGAAATCCAGTGGCCTTCCCGCATTGATCGGTTTACCTCTCCCCGGCACCGGGTACTTTGTTGCTTGGTGCCCTCGCCTGCGGTACCGGCACTTTCAAGAAGAGGCCTGCCTTGACCATGCTCTACGAGTGCATCATCCACTCGGGAAACGAACTGCGCCGGGAGTCGCTCGAAGCCGACAGCCCGCGGGAGGTTCGTGCCATGCTGCGCAGTCAGGGCCTCTTCCCGCTCGAAATCAAGGTCGCCAAGAAGCCGCGCCGGGACCTGTTCGCCGAGCTCAAGGCCCAGCTCGCCTCGGACAAGACTGAGCGCGAGGCCATGCGCCAGGGCCAAAAAGAGGCCAAGAAGTACAAGTACTACTTCGAGGCCATCCCCGCGGTGGGGGGCGACCTGATCCAAGGCGACATCATGGCTCCCGATCTCCGGACGGCCCGCCAACTGCTCCGGGAGCAGGGCCTCACCGTGGGCGTCATCGAGCCCAAGAAGATCTGGCATGACTTCAAGCTCAAGGACGCGCAGGCCATGCTCAAGCTGGGGGACGAGGCGCGGGCGAAGGCCCCCCCCCGCTCGCTCACGCAGCAGATCAGCGACATCTTCATGAGCAAGCGGGTGCCCTTGAAGCAGCTCGCGTTCTACACCCAGCAGCTCGCCACGATGCTCGACGCGGGCCTGTCCGTCAACCAGACGCTGGACATCCTCCAGGAGGGCATCACCGATCCGCGCCTCCTCTTGATCAACAAAGAGGTCAAGACCAAGATCATGGAGGGCGTGGGCATGGGAGAGGCTTACAGTGCCTTCGACCGCTACCTTCCGCCCATCTTCATCGACCTCATCAGCGTCGGCGAACTCTCGGGAAACATCGAGGAGACCCTCAAGCGGCTCGCCGAGTACTTCGAGAAGGAGCTCGAGATCCAGGCCAAGATCAAGTCGGCCCTCTCCTATCCGACGATTCTGGTGATCCTGATCGTCTTCATCGTCATCGGCATGATGATCTTCATCGTGCCGAGCTTCCTCGACCTCTTCGCGGAGTTCAACCTCACCCTGCCCTGGACCACTCAGTCGCTCTTGGCGATGAGCTCCTTCATGACCACCAAGTGGTGGTCCCTGCCGTTGATCGGCGGCGGGGGCTACGCCACCGTCCGCTGGTTCTTCTCCACCCGGGTCGGCTCGGTGCTAGCGGACTTCTTCGAGTTCAAGATCCCGCTGATCGGCAAGCTTAAGTACAAGGTCCTGATTGCGCGGCTCTTGCACAACCTCGCCCTGATCCTGCGCTGCGGAGTTCCCATCATGGTGGCCCTCGACCAGGTGCGCCAGGGCGTCCAGAACCGGAACGTCGCCGTGAAGCTCACCGAGATCCGCACCGGAGTCGCGCAGGGCGTGCGCGTCGCGACCCTTTTCCAGGCCTCGGGCCTCTTCCCTCCCTTCATCATCCACCTCTTGGTGGCCGGCGAGGAATCCGGTGCCATCGACGAATTGCTCACCAAGGGAGCGACCTACATGGACGCCGAGGTCGATCAGGGCGTCAAGGCCATGACGACGGCCATCGAACCGATCCTCACGGTCTTGGTCGCCGGTACGGTGCTCTTCATCCTGGGTAGTCTTTACATGCCCCTCATGGGCCTCATGGGCTCGAGCCACAAGGTGTCGACATGAATCAAAGCCGCGGAATCTCCCTTCTCGAAGTCGCGCTGGCAGTTTCGGTCAGCCTCATGCTCACGGCCGGCGGCATCTACGCCTACCGTCAAAACTTGCACACGACCCGGATCACCCAGTCGAAGCTGCTCCTCGAGACCATGCGCCAGGGCGTCGAGTCGACCCGCTACCGGATCGGCCGCTACCCGACGCTCGCGGAGATGAAAAGCAACAAGGATCCCCAGAACCAGGCGATCTACGATCTCGGCAACCGCTTGCTTCGCGATCCCCTCTACCCGCCGACGAACCCGAATGCCACGTCCTCCATCGTCGCCTTCGCGGCCGTCACTCCTCCGTACGGAGGGTGGATGTATCAGCCGGGACCTCCGTTCGTCCTGGTCCCCAAGCTTCCGGACGCCGATTTCCCCGGCGATCCGCCCAGTCAGTGGTAGGCAGGAGCGCGTGTGAAGAAGGTCAAGCCGTTCGTTGGGCTCTACATCACCTCGGATCGTCTCGAGGCCGCGGTGGTGGGGGGAACTCCCAACGAGCCCGAGATCGAAACCCAGTACCTCGCGGAGCTTCCCCCGGATCTCGTCGATCCGGATGGGAACATCCTCGACGCGGCCGGCCTCGGCGCGGAGCTCAAGCGCTTCTGGAAGGAAGCCCGCTTGCGCAACCGCCGGGTCGTCCTGGTCATCGACTCCCGCAAGGCGCTTCTGCGCCAGATTCGCCTGCCCAAGATGCCGGTCAACAGCCTCGATCAGGCGATCCTTTCCGAGGCCGAGCAGTTCGCCATCTACCGTGACGAAGAGCCGCTTACCGACTACTTCGTCAACGAGCTCGAGCATGACTTCATCCAGACCACCTACGGGGTGGTTCCCGAAGAGACGGTCGCGGCCTACACCAAGGCCCTGAAGACGGCCGGTCTCACGCTGATCGCGCTCGACCTCGCCCAGCTGGCCGGCCAGCGGGGGATGGAGTTCTACCACCCGCTCGAAAACGACCACTGGACGGGCATCATGGTCCAGTCCCAGCGCCTCGTCATCTCCTTCTGGATGGAGAAGCGGCTCTGGGTCATGCGCGAGATCATCCTTCCCGAGCGCATCTCCCACGACATGGCCATGCTCGCCCAGAGCTACCTGCCCAACGTCGCGCACTCGGTCGCGAGCGACACGAACTTCTTCGACGATCCGCACATGGTCCTGGCCTGCGATCGCGTGGAGGACGCGCGCATCCTCGCCGAGCATGCCCAGAACCTGCTCGAGGGCCGCATCAGCATCGCCGGCCCTTGGGACGGCGGCAATGTGCCCGAACCCCCGGATCCCTGGGGCTCTAGCGTCGACGACGCCCTCGACGGCGCCTTCGGGGACGACGAGCATGCGCTTACCGCGACCATTCCCCAGGCGCCTCCCGAGGAAGACGCGCACGACGAGGACGACTCGGATTCCGACGACGATCTCGATGACGACCTCGACGAAGACGCCCTCCAGATCTCCTACATCGCCCTGGGCGCCGCCCTCTGGGGCCGGGCCGGCGTCGTGCCTTCGCTCAACCTCCTGCCCAAGGGCAAATCCACCGGTCGGACCATCGCCCCGATCGAGCTCGACCTCGATCGGCGCATCATCGCGGCCCTGGCCGCCGCCGTCCTGGTCGGCGTCGCCCTGACCGGCTGGCAGATTTGGCTGAAGGGCGAGCGTGAGGCCGAGGCCAAACGCATGATGCGCCAGCTCGCCGATACCCAGGTCCAGATGGAAGGGAACCAGCAGCTCATGACCAGCCAGCCCCCCGAGGCGAACATGCTGCATACCTGGATTCCCCACTACGAGGAGAACGTCTTCGCGCGGCAGTTCATGGATACCCTGCGCGATCGGATGCCCGCGGACGCTTGGGTCTCCAAGGTCACCTACAAGGCGGGCGAAGGTTTCGTCCTGTCGGGTGGGGCCCTCACTCAGACCTCCTGCCTGTACTTCGCCGACCAGATCGCGGAGCTCGAACAGGTTCGTCACGTCCGGACCCTCAAGATATCAAAGGCCGGCTCGGCCTACGTCTTCGAGATCCAGGCCGGCCTCGGCAAGAAGGCCGTCGCGGAGGCCCTGCCATGACGACGATCGAAAAAGCTCTGATCGCTGCCGCCGTCGCCCTGGCCCTCGTCGTCCCGGCGGGCGTCAACTTCTTCGGCGTGCGCGCGGCCGATACCAAGCTCACCCGCCTGCGTTCGCAGATCGAGCAGGCCATGCGCGATCGGGATTCGAGCGATCGCCTGCTCTCCTTGCGCCAGCAGGAATGGGCCAAGCTCTCCACCGAGATCGACCGCCTGCGGCTCTTCGACCTCCGCAAGGAGGAGCGCTTCGAGACCGTGATGATCAACCGCACGAATCTCGGCCTCATCGCCCTCTCGGAGATCTTCGAGAAGAACGGCATCGCGATCGACGCCCTGGAGCCGCAGCCCAGCCGATTCTCCCAGGTGATGATCGCCGAGGCTCCGCAGTCCGGAGTGGTGAGCCGGCGCTACGTGCTGCGCGCCCGCGGCCCCTACCAGAGCCTCTTGAAGGTCTACGCCGGCCTCGCGACCCTGCCTCCCACCCTCGAGCTCGGCGCCTACGAGGTCGAGTACCTGGACAATGACGGCAAGCGTGCGTCGGTCTCCCTCAAGCTCGATCTCGCCTTCAACTACCTGACGACCCCCGAGCAGCTGACTCAGGCCGAGGCGGCCGAGAAGCAGGCCGCTCCGACCGATGCCCCGGCCCCGGTCAGCTGGAACCCCGAGGGGCTCGTGAAGCGCGCCATCGCCTGGCTGATGCCTCCGGCATGGGCCCAGGCCCCCGTGAAGCCGTACACGTTGCCGATCCGCAAGGACACGACGCTGGGACGCTCGGAGCCCTTCATGCCGCTCGCTCCGGCGGGTTCGGGTTCGACGGGCGTTTCTGCCCTCCCGAAGCCGCGCCTCGAGGTCGCGCTGATCGGCGTCCTCTTGGGCGGAGACGGCATGCCGGGTGCCATCCTCAGCACGAGCGGCCAGCGCCTCCGGGTTCGCCCGGGAACCGTCCTGCCCAACGGCGGGGAAGTCCTGGCGATCGCCGATGGCTACGTCCTGATCCGCCACGCCGGAGCCATTCACCGGGTCGGCCTCAGCCGCGACCCTGGGCTTCGCAATGCTCCAGCACCCGATAACCCAACCGAGGGCGCCCCTCCCGCCCTCCCGGGCATGCCGGCCTTCCCGGCCGTCCCGAGCCCCGTGATGCCCGCGCAGCCGATCGGAGAATGAGTCCATGGAAAGCAACGAGCAGGCCCTGATTCCGACCAACCAGATCGAGCGCCGTAAGACCCAGGACGGCCCGATCAAGAAGCTGCGGGTCGGCGAGTGGCTCAAGAACCTCGGCTTCATCTCCGAGTTCCAGCTCTCCGAGGCGCTCACCCTCCAGATGGAGACGGGCAAGAAGCTCGGCGAGATCCTGGTCGCCAAGGGCTACGTCGCCGCCAAGGAGCTTCAGGAGATCCTCAACCTCCAGGAGGTCCTGGCCAACAAATCGACGCTCGCCGACTTCTCGGTCGACGCGGCGATTCTTGCCATGGTCCCCGAGTCCTTCGCGCGTCAGCACTTCGTCATCCCGCTGGTGAAGGTGGGACGGCGCCTGGTCGTCGCAGTGAACCGCGCGGACGACACCAAGCTTCTCGATCACCTCTCCCTCCTGACGGGCCACTTCATGGTGCCCCTGGCCTTCCGCAAGGAGGACCTCGAGGGAGCGCTCGTCACCTTCTACGATAGCCGCCACCGTAGCAATTCCAGCGCCATCGAGCGGGCCATCAAGTCCGGGACCCATGAGACCGGCCAGCCCCAGCGCCAGGTCCAGGAGATCTCGGCCAGCGGCAATTCCGACGCCCCCATCATCGAGCTCGTCAACGCCATGCTCTCCGAGGCCGTCGAGCGCGGGGTCAGCGATATCCACCTCGAGCCCCGCGAGACCTTCATGGAGATCCGCTTCCGGATCGACGGCGTCCTCAGCAAGTACCTGGACGTTCCCAAGGCCATCGAGAACTCCGTCTCCACCCGCCTCAAAGTCCTCGGCAACATGAACATCACCGAGAAGCGCCGCCCGCAGGACGGCCGCTTCGGCGCCTCCTTCGCGAACGGCGAGAAGGTGGACTTCCGCGTCTCCAGCATCTCCACCCACTGGGGCGAGAAGCTGGTCCTGCGCTTGCTGCGCCAGAAATCCATCGCGCTCGGCATGGAACGCCTCGGCTTCGAGGAGGACCACGCCAAGCTCATCGATCGCCTGCTTCACAGCCCCACGGGCGTCATCCTGGTCACCGGCCCCACGGGCTCCGGTAAGACCACCACCCTCTATGCCGCCCTGCAGAAGTTCGACCGCGAGACCGACTCGATCGTCACCATCGAGGACCCCGTCGAGTACCCGGTGGAAGGCATCGCCCAGATCGGCATCAACTCCAAGATCGACCTCACCTTCGCCGGCGCCCTGCGCACCATCCTGCGCCAGGACCCCGACGTCATCATGCTCGGTGAGATCCGCGACCACGAGACCCTCGAGACCGCGACTCACGCCGCTATGACGGGCCACCTCGTGCTCTCCACCCTTCACACCAACGACGCCGTCTCCACCGTCGGCCGCATCGTCGAGATGGGCATCCCCCCGTACGTCGTCTCCTCGACCGTCATGGGCATCATCGCCCAGCGGCTGGTCCGTCGGATCTGCCAAACCTGCGTGGAAGAGTACGAGGCCAACGCCGAAGACCGCGCCTTCCTGGGCGTGGCGCCCGATCGCCCGCTCACGCTGGCCCGGGGACGCGGCTGCGAGCTTTGCAATGGCACCGGCTACAAGGGCCAGCTCGGCGTCTACGAGATCCTCATGATGAGCCGGCCCCTCCAGGCCATCATCAACCGGGGAGGCTCCACCATGGAGCTGGCCGAAGAGGCCCACAAGGGCGGCTTCCGCACCATGATCTTCGACGCCAAGCGCAAGGTCGTCCGCCGGATGACCAACGTTCCCGAGGTCATCCGCGTCCTCGGCTACGGCACGGACGGCTTCTAATCCCAAGCCCTCTTGGAGGCCGACTCTGGGAGCATCGAAGCGACTCCGCCGCCCCCTCAGGGGGCGGCGGAGTCGCTTATTAGGGCTTAGTAGGGGATCAGCGAGTAGTTGAACTCGGTGGTGCCGCTGTCGGCGCTCAGGACCGCGACGGGCTGGGTGCCCGTGATCGTGAGGACCGTGTTCGCCGGGAGCGCGCCCACGTTCTTCCACTGCAGCTCGCTGAGCTCGACGGTCTGGTTGAGCCCACCCGAGAGGGTCACGGTGTTTCCCGGGGCCAGGGAGAGCAGGTAGATGTTGGTCGCACCCCGGCTCGGGGAGACGATCCGGTACTGCTTGCCGACCGAGCCCGGCACGTCCACGCTGCCGTAGGAGGAGTTCTCGTAACTGTACAATTTGTCGTTGACGTAGAAGCCGAGCGGTTTGTCGGCGACGACCCGGTACTTCACCGTGCCGATGTTGTTCACGTTCTTGGCGGCGTGCTGTCCGGCGTTGAGCGTGTAGACATCCGAGTTCCCGGAGGTCAGATCCGTCACCGTCACCGAGGTGCCGTCCTCATGGCCGACGAGCTGGTAGCTGGCGGTAAGGGCCGTGGTCGGGAAGGCGGCGTAGAACGTCTTCATGTCCGCCGAGAAGATGGGCGTCGAGGCGTTGTCCGAGAAGACGCCGTAGACGGCTGTCGTCGGATGCGTGCTCTGCACCCGGTACCAGAAGCTGCGCGAGGTATTGGGCGGCGCCGCGCTGCGCGAGATGACGTCCCCTTCCTGGAGGGTCTGCACAGGGATGTTCAAGGCCGCCGAGGTCAGGCAGGTCACCGTGACCGGGTTGCTGCTCGCATGCGAGATGATCCGGAAGTCTCCGTAGGTGCCGGGAATCCGGAAGTAGTAGTCGGTGCCGGTCTGGACCGCCCATTCGTCGTCGCTGCCATGCCCGACGTTCGAGGGGTCGTAGTCCATCGTGTCGTAGGAGGCGAGGACGGGCTTGTCGCTGAGGATCTGGAACATGCTGATCCGATCGGCCTGCATGCCGACGTCCCAGGCGCTTCCCGCCGAGAGCAACTGCCGGGTCTGCGAGTGATCGACGCCGCCCGACTCGAGGAGCATGTGCAGGGTCACCGTCGTGTTGGGCTGGGTGGCGATGATCCGGGCGAAAGGCCCGAAGTCCTTATTGACGAGGTTCCAGGTGCCGGCGTTCACGCCGATGAAGCGGGTGCCCGCCAGAGGGGCGTTCGCGAGTCGCATGTAGCCGCCGCTGACCGTCAGGGTGCCGCTGACGGCGCGCACCGCGACCGGGCCCGAGCCGGCCCCGGCCGGGACCGTCACCGTCAACTTCGTCCGATCGGAGCTGACCGCCGTGGGCACGGCCGTGACGCCTCCGGCGAAGGTCACGACGTTGGCGTTGGCCGGGGTCGCGAAGTTCTGGCCATGGATCGTCACCGGGGTGCCGGCCGCGGCCTGGGGCGGCGAGACCCGCGAGATGCTCGAGCCGGCCGTCAGGCGCTGGTAAGCCCCGTTGGCATCCCGGTAGATGCCCTCGACCGGGTCTTGATCCATCGTCAGCGCGTGGGAGACCAGTTCGTAGACCCGGTGGAACTCCGCGTTGGTCACGTTGGACGTCCCCGGAGCGAAGGTGTCGGGGGTCGCGGGGGCGATCGACGCGTCGGGCGTGTCCATGGTCAGCGCGTCGATCAGGGCGGGGCGCGAGACGTCCGCGGAGCGCAGGCTCGCGATGATGCTCAGGGCCGTCGTCGTCTGGGAGACCGTGATCTGGTTGGCCGAGACGCTCTTCCAGCTCTCGTCCTTCCACTGGATCAGGGTCCGGATGCGGGCGGCAGAGGCGCCGGCGCGGTTGGGCGTGCCGCCCACTGAGAGCCCCTTCACGGCCTCGAGGACGTAGGGCGAAGGGCCGGGCTGGAACGAGTTGGAGAACGTCAGGCGGAAGGTCTTGTCGGGATTGGTGATCGAGGTGGCGACCGTCTGGCCGCTCTGAGGATCGATCAAGCTGACGGTGGCCGCGTTGGCGACCTCGGCCATGGTGGCCTGGACGCTCGGGCCGTCCGGGGCGAAAGTGAGGGAGCCGGCGATCGCCGGGAATCCCGGCTCGTTCGGGGGCACGAGCGCGCCCGGGCAGCCCGCGAGCGCCAGTGCGAGGGCCATCAAACCGACCGCCGCGCGGCGCGTCTTGGCCATCCCTGAACTGTTCATCGCTAAGCCTCCCCTTCTGATCAGCCTTCGCCTCGATCGATCTATACCCCGGCAACCCCCCGTTTATGCCGGATACGGCGGGGGTATGATTCCCCCGTGCCTGGACTAGCGAGTGACGTGCCCCGGAGGATCAAGACATGGTGAAGCGACGTGGCATGGCCGCCCTGGCCCTGGGCATGAGCCTCGTCCTCGCCGTCATTGGCTGCGCCGAAGAGGACGACTTCCTGATCGGCGGAAAGCGCCCCGCGTCCCAGAAGACCCCGAAACCCGGCGCTTCCGGCGGAACGGGGGGCAATGGCGGAGGCTCGGACGTCGGCGGAGGCATCGGCACCGGCGACAAGCCCGTCGCAACCCCCACTCCGGCTCCCACGCCGACCCCCACCCCCGCGCCCACCCCGCCCTCTCCGGGAACCATCTTCACCCACGTCCTCCAGTTCGAGCACCCCGAGGGGATCGCCTTCGACGCGGAGGGCAATGCCTGGATCGCGTGCTACGGTCCGGGGAACACCTTGAGCGTCGTGACGAAGATGGCCCCCGACGGCACGCTCCTGGGCGAACCCCCCGTGGGAATCGGTCCCAAGCAGGTGGTCGTCGATCCGCAGGGCAACGCCTGGGTCGCCAACTCCGGCTCCAACACCGTCACGCGGATCGCTCGGGATGACCACCAGGGCACGAACGTCGAGGTCGCCGCGGGGCCCCGCGCCCTGGCCATCACCCCCGACGGCAAGGAACTCTGGGTCGCCGCCGAGACAGTCGTGGCCGTCGACCTCGCGACCCAAGCCACCCGCTCCGCCGTCCCCCATGCGGCTGTCGGCATCGCCTTCCAGGGTGATAAGGCCTGGATCGCTTACCAGGAGAGCAGCAGCATCGGCGTCTACGCCATGTCCGGAGCGCTCGAGCGGGAGGTCGCCTTGGGGACCCCGCCGGGCCTCGTCCGGGCGAACTCCGACGCCGTCTGGGTACTCACCTACAACGGCGCCATGCGGATCGATCCCGAAACCGACGCGAAGCGCTCGATTCCGCTGGACCGCTCCCAGGATCTCGTCATCGGCCTGAACGGCGACGTCTGGATCAGTCAGGCCGATTCCCCCAAGGTCGCCCGCTACAAGCCCAACGGGGATTGGGACGCCGAGATCTCCATCGGCTTGACCCCCCATGGCCTGGCCTTCCACCCCATGACGGGCTACCTCTGGGTCACCGATCGGTCCTTCAACCGGGTCCGCGTCTACGTGCCCTGAGGCGGCGCCCCGATGGACGGCCCTTTCCTTCGTAGGTAATGCGTGAGGTCATGAAACGTTTGGCTTGGCGGTTTTTCTGGGTCTTTCTCCTGATCGGTCTCGGGTTGTCGGCGCCGGCACAGGCGCATCTTCCGGTTCAGCTCTTCCAGGGCGTTGAGTCTTACGAGAGCGGAGTGATTCGCGCGCTCCCGCCCGATTTCGACCTCGGGGCCTTTCCGCGCATGCCGGGAGGGCTGTTTCGTGAGCCCCCGGTGATCAAACTGGAGGTCGAGCTCCAAAGTGGTGCGCACCGCGGAACGCGCGTCTCCATCGATCATTACGTCACCGGCAACCTGAGCTCGGATGTCGTCCCGAAGCCGGGAGAACGCGTCATCGTCGCCGAGAGCCGCTTGTCGGACGGCCGCATGATCTACCAGATCATCGATTACGACCGGCGCCCGACGCTCGTCTGGATGACGCTCGCGGCCTTGTCGGTCTTGCTGCTCTTCGGTCGCGGGATGGGCCTCAAACTGGCCATCGGGCTCATCGCGGGAGGAGCGCTTCTCTATGGGGGAGTGCTGCCCTTGGCGCTCCATGGTTTCCCCCCGCTTTTGTTGATCGGGGGCGTGACCCTCGGCATGGGCTTCGGAGTCGCCATGTTGGCCCTGCCGAAGCGCTCTGCGGAGCGCCGGGCGGCCCTTGTCGGCGTGAGCCTGGGATTGTTGACCATGGTGTCGAGCTTGGCCTTGGTCTATACGACGGGCCATGTCAGCGGGCTCGCCACTCCGGATGCGCTGGTGGTCTACTCGCAGCTCCTGGGCATTCAAGATCTCGATTACCGCCAGCTTTGGCTCTGCGGCGCCTTGTTGACCGCGCTCGGAGGCCTCGTCGCGGCCAGCGTCTTGACCGCTCGGGCGATGCTCCGCTGCCCGAGCGAGGATGCCTGGGAGGTCGGCTTGCGGGAGGGCAGAACCTTGTTGCCGGCGCTCACGCTGGGGACGGCGCTGCTTTACGTCGGCTTTTCCCTTCCGCTCTTGCTCATCTCGCAGCTGGGATGGGTCTCGCAGGTCCGGATCTCCACGGTTCGCTTCCTGAACTACGACTTCTTGTCTTCCGTGATTCTGGCCTGGGAGGCCGGATTGCTGGGGATGGTCGCGGGCATGTTGGCGACCGCTTGGGCTGCACGGCGCTTTCGCCAGCACGGCGGCAAAACGGCGCCTTAGGCGGGCGACGGGAGACCGGATCGAGACGAAGGCGCCTGGAGTGGGTAAGGTAGTCTTGGCGGCCGTTGACGGTTCGTCGGAGGGGTGACGGAGGTGGGAATGAAGGGTCTAACGAGAGAACTCAAGGCGCTTCTCGCCGTCTTCGTCTCCATGCTCCTTTTGGGCGGCTGCCTTCGCCCCATGAACCCCACCCCGACGCTGGACACGGCCGTGCCCCCTTTGACGGGGGTCGTGCACTTCTCGGATCGGACGGTACAAGCCGACATGACGGAGGTGGCGACCAGCGCGACCGTCAGCCTGATCGAGTCGGCCACGAACGTCACGATCTCCTCGTCGGTCACGGACGCGAACGGGAACTTCAGCCTCGCCTTCGGCGGCGGCTTCAAGCCGGACAAGACCAAGGCCTACTTTCTCGAGGCGGTGAAGGGGCTTTCGGGGGGCGGGGACGCCAACCGCGCGGGGGCGTCGCTGGCCCGGGTCCGAACCCTGATCTACTGGCGCTCGGGCCAGTGGAAGAGTCTCACGCGACAGGGAGTGATCGTCAACCGCTCGTCGACGGCGCTTTCCGTCATCGCGAACCTTCGCACCGCAGCGGCTCTGCCGGTGGACACCGAGGCCCTGATCGCCTCGGTCAACGTGGGGGTCGCGGACGCGACGTTGGCCCCCACCACCCCGGATACCTTCGTGCCGGGCGCGACGCAGATCGGCAACGATGAGTACCACCAGGTTTTCGGCCTGGTGAGCGAGGCCTTGGCGCGCGACACGGATCCGCTCTTCTCCGTCTCGATGGACATGGGGCCCCCGCGGCGCTACGTTCGAACGGACCGCGGCTTCACGGTCGAAGGCGTGGCCCCGACGACGGGCAAGTCGCTCGACACGGTGACGGTGAGCGGCTACGGCTTCAACCCGACTCCTTCCGACAACGTGGTGAGGTTCAACGGCTGGCCGGGGACGGTCCTTTCCGTGAGCGCGGATCGCCGGACGCTCTCCGTGCGGGTCCCGGGTCGGATGGGGATCTCGGGTCCGGTTTCGGTTCAGCTGGGCAACGTGGTTCAATCGGGACCGACCTGGACTCAGAATGGGTGGCAGGAGTCCTTCGACACCCTCGACAACCTCAAGGACGTTCTCTCGGCGGAGAGCCGAAACGGCGCCATGGTCCTGACGGAGACGAACCCCACCCTGGCCTTCGTCGATACCAAGAAGGCCGACTTCCAGGGCGGGCAGGTGGGCGGCTTGGGCACGATCGCCGCCGATCCGATCGACGGCGGGGACGGGGCTGTCACCATGGCTATCAGCCCGCTTAAAGTTTTGCAGATCTATCCCACGGGAGCCCGGGGAACCCCGGACGGCACCCCCGCAGCCCAGCTGGTCGTGGCCCAAGGCGTCTACAATTACCGTCCGGATCTCTTCGAGATCGACCTGCTCTCGATCGACGACTTCAATCTCTTGGCCTCGTTGGACACCGCGTTCAATGCCACGAAGGTGAACAAGTCCAGCACGACACCCGGCGCCATCGCTTCCCTCGGGGCCCCCGTGGGCCGGACGATGCGCTACTACGACATCCTCTTCTTCGGGGCGGCGGATGCGTACGACGGCAAGGACCTGAGTGTCGCCGCGCGCCCCCTCACCCGCAGCTTCGCCCAGCTGGGGCGCGGCGTCCTTTTCTCGCATGACACCATGGTGGCGGGGACCCGTCCGGGATTCCAGTCGCTCACGGACGTGCACGGCCTGGGAATTCATAGTGAGGTGGACTATCCGCGCCTCGCCGGATCGACGGTCTATCGCGCTCCCGGAGTCAATCCGAACAGCCGCATCCTCAAGCAACCCTTCGACGTCTCGGTGCCGAGTTTCCCGATCATCTCGTCTCACACGCTGGGACAGAACACGACCCCAGGAGCCTCGGTCTGGTTTGCCTACGACTCCTCGACCATCGAGCGGGCTCAGTACACGCCCTACTGGACCTCCTTCACGACTCCGACCTCGAATTCGGCGTTCTTCAGCTACGGTCACACGCTGGCCGTGCCGGCGGAGTACGAGGCCAAGGCCATGATCAACTCGATGTACTACACCTTCGATCGCGGAACCGAAGTTCGAGCCACCTTCATCTCTCGAGCGCACGACTCCACGACGAGCAACTTCTCCTGGAAGGGGGGAGGCTTCAACTGGGTGGCCTCGCGCCCCAGCGAATACGCCAAGATCCAGTTCCAGGTGGCGGCGACGAACGATCCGAATGCCGTGAGCCTGACTTACGTGGGACCGGACGGCACCGCGAATACCTACTTCACGACTCCTGGGGCCACGCTCCCGAACGTGACGGGCCGCTACCTGCGCTATCAAGCCTCGCTCGTCACGAACAGCATCGCTTCCGTTCCCGTGCTCAGCCGGGTGGACGTGGGGGGCACCTTCTCCAATGCGACAAGCGTCGTGATCGCGCCCAATTCCCTCACGAGCTGGGGCTCGCTCAGTTTTTCCCCGTCGGTGCCGGGCAATCAGACGATCCGGCTCCAGGTGCTAGACAAGGACGGCGTCCCCTTGCCGGAGTCCGCCCTCGCCGGAAACACGGCGGGCTTCAGCACCTCGCCGATCAATCTCGCGACCTTGCCGGCAAACAACAACCCCGCGCTCCGCGTGAGAATCCTTCTGCTCAAGCAAGATGCGGTGATGCCGCAGATCGACCATCTGCAACTCACCTGGACCCCGTGACGAGGCGATGAGATTCCGCCGCCTCGCGCTTGCCGTCCTTGCCCTTGGCTGCATGAGCGCGACCGCTCGGGCGGATGAGGAGGGATCCCACCCGCTCACCGGTCGTCCTTTCCCGCTGGCGGCGCTCGCCGCGAAAGCCCCGGCCGCGATTCTGGTTTGGCATCCCGACGACGGTCCAACCAAGCGAAAGCTCGGAGAGGCGAAGCTCGTCGAGCTTGTCGCCAGTCGCCCGACCTTGACGGCCCATTCCCTGCAAGTTCGCTCGCCGAAGCCCAACTTGGCGCCGCCCTACGGAAACGGCCTCCTGATTTCCGGATGGATCGAAAGGTCGCAATTAGCCCCGCTTCAGGCCGCAGAGACCCCCTTCATCGTGACGATCGACCCTGCGGGCCTCGTCCACCGCTTCTCCTACTTCGATCATTGGCCGATGCTCTCGGTCGTTGAGCCCCGCTTCGGTCCCATGCCTACGGCGCCCAGGAAGCCTGGGTGGCGGCGGATCTTCCGCTAGCGTCGGCGATCCACGGCGGGAGGCCGTCCCTGTGCGATCGGCCCCGTTCCTCACCATGAGGTCTCTTCACGATCACTTTACCTGGTAAGCCTTACCCCATGTGCGTTTGGCAATGCGCCTGGCGGGTAAGTAGCGGGTAGAGCCTGTTTGGTGGAGGTGCAAGATGCCAAACGACGAATGGGGAACCCCGCGTCCTGGCCGAGAGCGCTCCTGGCATGCCCGCCCGGCATGGCTGATCCTGCTCTCCTTGTTAGTCGTCCTGGTGACGGCATGCCCGCGCCCGCTCGTTCCCCCCATGGGAGCGACCGGCGGGACGGACGTTCCCACCGGCACCGATGCCGTGCTGGCCGAAGGCCAGGCGGACTTCGGCTCCCGATCGATCCAGGCGACGATCACGGACGACGTCGCTCCCGGCGCGACGGTCTCGCTGATCGACGTCGCGACCGGCCGGACCGTGAGCACCACCTACACCGATCCCGACGGCCACTTCATCCTCAAGTACTCCAACGGCTTCAAGCCCGTCAACGGAGCGCTTTACTACTTCGAGGCCGTCAAGGGCTTGAAGGGGGGATCCGACACTCCCAATGCGGTCGGCGCCGACGCCATCCGGGTCCGCACCATCGCGAGCTATCGCCGGGGCGGCTGGCTCACCCTGACCAACTCCGGCGCCTCCAGCCAGATCGTCATCAACCCGATGACCACCGCGCTTTCGGTGGTGGTCAGCCTGCGCCACGGAACCGCCAAGGCCATCGACGCCGCCACCCTCTTCGGGGCCATCCGGCGGGGCCAGGGCCAGGGTGAGTTCCCCGACGCCCTCACCCTTCCCGACACGGCCCTCGTGCCGGTCGCCCTGGTTCAGGAGACCTACCGCCTCGTGATCGACGCCCTCGCCAAGGAGCGCGATCCCGTCCGCTGGATCACGCTCGACTCCCAGAACCTCGATCAGGTGCGCCTGCCTGACGTTCCCTTCTCGATCAAGTACCTGTCCCCGGGCATCCAGGAGATCGGCAAGGAGCTCGACCTGGTCGGCGTCAACTTCGCGGGCACTCCCGCGGAGAACCAGGTTTCCTTCTGGTCGGATGCCGGCTGGATTCCCGCGACCGTCCTCTCGGTCCTTCCCGACCTGACCCGCCTGCGGGTCGTCGTGCCGCAAGGCGCGATCAACGGCGCGATCCGCCTCCAGATCGGAGACAAGTTCCTGACCTCCGACACGCCCTTCCAGCTTGCCGTCGTGGACGGCCACAGCGTCGTGCGCTCGGAGGGAGGCCAGTCCTACCTCTACGCGGCCAACGCCACCCTCGGGACGATCGCCCGCATCTCGCCCACAGGGGAGTCCGCCCCCTATATCCAGGGCCTCACGAGCCCTCAGGCCTTGACCTTCGGCCCGGACGGCGCCCTGTACGTGGCCTGCGGCGGAGCCAAGCAGCGGGTCGTCCGGATCGCCTTCGACAGCGATCTCAAGCCGCTCCCGCCCACGGACTACTCGGGGGCGATCCCCAACCCCTCCGGCATCGCCTTCGACCTCGTCAACGGCAATCCCAAGCTTGCAGCCCTCTACGTCTCCGATCGCACGGCGCACCGCCTCTACCGCATCGAGCCCCCCGCCTCGCTCGAGGCGGCCGTCTTGCCCCAGCTGACCGCCGCCCTCGCTCCGACCGGCTTCCCGCTCAACGGCCCCCGCGGGCTCTCCTTCGGCGCGGACGGCCGCCTCTACGTCGCCAACTCCCTCGGCAACAACGTCCTCGCCGTCGACCTGAGCACCCAGAGCACCTCCGAGTTCGTCTCGGGCCTCGGCCTGCCCTGGTCCGTCGCCTTCGACAGCAAGGGCAACTTCTACGTCAGCAGCAATACCGGCAACTCGATCTTCCGGCGCGACGCCATGACCAACGTCCTCTCGGCCTTTGCCAGCGTTCCCAGCCCCGGCGGCCTCGATGCGGACGCCTCGGGTTACATCTACTGCGCCGACAACACGAGCAACCAGATCTACCTCGTCAACTCTCTCGGCGAGACCCGCATGCTCGCCACGGGCATCAGCTCCCCCATGGGTATCCACGTCGACGCCGACGGCCTCTTCGTCCTTACCGGCTCCGGCCAGCTGCTCAAGATCACCCACGGCGCGGGCGGCCTCTCCGTCCTTGCCGACGGCCTCACGGGCGCCGAGGACCTGGGGCGCGACTCCTCGGGCAACTTCTACGCCTACCAGAAGTCCCTCAACCGCATCTCCAAGATCACGGCCTCGGGCATCGTCAGCCCTTTCTTGAACCTCGCGAACACCAGCGATATCTACGTCAAGGGGACGAAGATCTACCTCAAGAAGACCAATACGCGCCTGCCGGACGATTCCGACTGGTCCGGCTTCGCCGGCGTCGAGGTCCGCGACGTCTCCAACCCCGCGGTCGTCGAGAAGACCTACCGGAGCTACCTCGCCGATGCCGGGGGCATGGCCTTCGACACCAGCTCGCTAACCTACGAGAATTGGCTCTACGTCACGAACATCACGGAGGGCACCGTCGTCCGGCTCAAGCCGGGCGCGGGAGGCGGCTTGACCACCCACCAAGCCTTCCGCTTCCTGGATAAGACCAACGCTCCCGAGCTCAGCCGCCCCTGGGACGTCTGGGTCGATCCGGCCAATGGCAACGTCTGGGTCTCGGACCAAGGCGCCGACGCGAGCACGCATGGCCTCTACGTCTACAGCTCCGCGGGCAATCGGATCAAGGACTACTCGGGCATCGTCAATCGCCCCTTGAAGTTCGGCTTCGACGGGACGCGGCTTTACCTCGCGAACTACGGCGGCAACCAGGTCCTCCAGATCGACCGCAACAACGGGACGGTCCTCAAGACGTTCAACGTCTCGAAACCCCGGGCGATCGCCTTCGACGGCAATACCCGCATGTACGTGAGCACCTGGGACGGGGTCTCGTCGACCGGTCGCTGGATCTACTCCATTGACGACTACCAAGGCGCGGGCGCCCCCGTCCAGTACTTCGACCTGCTCGCCTACGACATGCTCTTCAAGAACGGCAACCTCTACGCGCTCGGCGGATCCAGCAACAAGATCGCCGCGGATCGCTCGCGCTCCGATCGCTTCAAGTCCTCCCGCGGCACCCTCTACGACTACGCCGTGCGCAAGGACGGCCAGGCCTTCCACATCACTCGGGACGGCCGACTCGCCAAGTGGGATACCGACTGGGATGGCGAGATCTCGGCCTTGATCGAGTACGCCGGCGGCGGCCCCGTGGTCGTCGACGGCAACGGCAACTGGCTCTCCACCTTCATGACCGGCTGCTCCGCCAAGGACCTCATGTTCGGCAAGCTGAATCCCGCGACGTCCGCCGAGGACTTCCAGCAGACGCCCATCCGCTACGGAACCGACGATTGCTGGGTGCCCGAGGCCAACATGGCCAGCGACGGCGGAAACCTCGTCTTCATCACCGCCAACCCCAGGGGCGAGCTCTTCCGCTACAACACCGCGACCCAGGCCTTCCACCGGCTCGCCAAGCGCCACGGAATTACCGATCGCAGCCTCGGGGTCAGCGTCTACGACGGAAAGGTCTACCAGACCCTCATGAGCAAGCACCAGATCGACGTCTACGACGCGGCGGGCGCGGCAAGGGACACGAACAACAACACCACGGCCTACCTCTCCAACCCGCCGGCTTTCCTCCAGACCCTGCCCGTCGGGCTGGTCTCGCCGGAACTCTAGGAGGACGCCATGCGCCACGTGATCGCCAGCTTCCTTCTCGCGGCCCTCTTGCTCTCGGGCTGCCGCCTGCCGTCGCTCATGCCGCAGACGCCGGGCGCGGGCCTCTCCGCGCCTCAGGCCGCGCATGTCCTCCAAGGGCGCATCAAGCCGACCCGCCAGGTGCAGGCCGAGCTTCCCGAGATCGCCGAGGCCGCCACGGTCGGCCTGATCGACGGAGTCACCGGCTACACCGCCGCCACGACCGTCACCGCGGACGACGGCAGCTTCGTCATGGTCTTCCAGGAGGGCTTCGCTCCGGTCGAGGGCCGTCCTTATTACCTGGAGGCCATCAAGGGCATCAAGGGGCGGGGGCCCAACTACGATCCCAACGACCTCTTCAACCAGGCGGGGGCGGATGCCGTGCGCCTGCGGACCGTGATCTACTACCTCGCCGCGGCCAAGGGCTGGATCAGTCCCTACAACGCCGAGCCCGGCCCCATCTACATCAGCCGCGAGACCACCACCCTCTCGCTCGCCATCTTCCTCAAGAAACAGGTGATCGCCCTCGATCACGCCTCCTTCATCGGCTGCCTGTCGACCGACGTCTACGTCCCGGTTCCGGGCCTCACGACCCAGGAGTTCGACGACGCCTACACGATCGTCAACGAGGCCATCACCCAGGATCGCGACCCGGTCCAGTTCCTCGCCTACGATTCGAGCACCCAGGGCTTCCTGAACCTCTACAACGGCCATGCGATCGATCGCCTGATCCCCGCTTCGGGGGCGATCGGCGACGAGGTGACGATCATGGGCGACGGCTTCAACCAGCCCGGCGAGCTCACGGTCCGCTTCAACGGAGTCGAGGCCTTCCTGATCGAACCGCCCGCCAAGGACCGCCTCAAGGTCCGGGTCCCCGTCGGAGCCCGCAGCGGCCCCGTCTCGGTCCGGATCGGCACCGTCACCCAGGGAGGCAGCACCTTCACCGTCAACTCCTTCGACGGGCACCGCGCCATGCTCGACGGCGCCCTCTACGTCGCCAACTACGACCGTGCCCGCATCGTCAAGGTCGACGCCGCGGGCGTCGTCAGCGACTTCGCCACCGTCCCCGCGGGCCCTACCCAGGTCGCGCTCTACGCCCCGCCCGCCGATCCCAATAAGCGCCTCCTCTTCGTCTCCTGCGAGACCGCCGGCAAGATCGTCTCGATCGACCTGAAGGCCGGCATTCCGACCGCGCAGGACTTCGTCGTCGCGGCGGGAGTCCGGGCCATGGCCTTCCAGGGCAGCGTCCTCTACGTCGCCAAGAACGATGGTACGGTCTCGCGCTACAACCTCAACGCCACCTCCGCCGGGGCCGATCTCCCCAACCTCCCCTCTCCTACGGCCCTGGCCTTCGACTACGCCGGCAACCTCTACGTCGCCCTCGACGGAGACCAGGACCGCGTCCGGCGCGTCGAGTTCAACGCCAACGGCACGGTCAAGGCCACCCAGGATTGGGCCTACGTCTCCGACCCCCAGGGGCTGAGCGTCGACTCGGGCGGCGCGCTCTACATCGCCTCCGCCAAGGACGACCTCGTCTATCGGGTGCTGCCCAACCTGTCCATGTCCGTCTTCGCGCGGGTTCCCAACCCGTCGAGCCTGATGCTCGACGAATCCGGCTACCTCTTCGTCGCCTCGGATTCCCAGCATCAGATCTACCGGGTCTCGCCGCTGGGAGACATCAAACCCTACGCCTTCGGCATCAGCCATCCGCGAGGGGTGGCCGTCGACGCTTCGGGCCGACTCTACGTCTCCCTGAGCCAGTCCAACGCCGTCCTCAAGGTAGAGCCGAACGGCGGCAACGGCTATCGGACCCTTCCCTTCCTCACGGGCATCGCCAATCCCCACTCCGTCACCTGGCGGAACAACCGCCTCTACGTCGCGCACCGGGAAGCGGGCGTCATCTCGTCGGCAGACGCCTCCGGCAACATGCGCACGGAAGCCACGGGCCTGACGCTACCCGGCGGGGTCGACGTGGGAACCGACGGCAAGCTCTACGTCGGGCGCTACGGCACGAGCAGCCATGCCGAGGGCCTCCCGCCGAACGTTCCTTGGCATGATAAAAGCGACAACGGGGGGATCGACATCGTCTCCGGGAGCACGATCACGACCAAGCTCCGCATCTTGCGCACCTCGGATCGCGGCATCACCGGCCTCAACGACGGCACGCGCTTCGCCATCAACTCCGGCACCGACCAGCTCGTCGCCTATCAGTCGACCAACACCCATGCCTCGAGCTTCCGCTACCGGGTGATCAAGTCCTTCGGGGCCGATCCCCTCTTCATCGAGCGGGATGCCACCGGCGCCAACCTCTTCGTCACGGTCAGCGGCCGAAAGACCGTCTACCGCTTCACGGGCTCCGGGGCCACCTGGGCCGAGGCGACCTTCCCCGAACTTACCGCTCCGACGGCCCTCAGCTACGACTCCGTCAACGATCGCCTCTACGTCAAGGACGGAGACACCTTCCGGCGTTTCACCGGGGCCACGACCGGGGCTCCGGCGCTCGACAACACCTGGTCCGCCACCGTCGCCGGCGTCACGGACATCGCCTACAAGGGCGATCGCCTCTACATGGTCCTCCGGACCGCCAAGGAGTTGCGATCCGTCAGCACTACCGTCAACAATCCCCCCGCCGACCTCTACGTCGACGGCTTCTCGATCGAGCCTTACAACGTCGTCGCCCACCCCACCCAGAACTACTTCTACCTCCGCACGGAAAACAACCAGTACGTCTATCGCGTCGATCCGGCCAAGGTCATCCGGGTCGAGCATGACTACACCGGCTGGGCCCGTCTCACGGCCTACGGCATCGCCCCCGATGCCCAGCGCATGATCGCGGAGAGCACCTATCCCAACTACGGTTTCACGGGCAAGAGCACCATCTCGAGCCTGATCCAGAGCCACGAGGTCGCCTTCCACAACAACCGCGTCTACGTCGGATCCTTCATGGGCGGCGGCTACACCGGCGTCTATGCGTACAACCTCGACGACGGCACCGAGATGCACCTGCGCGGCACCTTCGACACCGATACCGCGACGGGGCAACCGGTGACCACCGGAACCGGGGTGCTCGCGGTCAATCCGGACAATAACCGCCTCTACGTCGGCTCGGCACGGGGAAAACTTTACTTTGTGGATATCGCTCCCGGGGTAAATGAAGGGCAGGTCACCTTCGTGACGACCCTGAGCGCGGGCGATTGGCTGTATGGCCTGGATATCACCGCCGCCAAGGATCAGCTCTGGGCCGTCGGCTCCTCGCGGAACCTCTACTCCGTGCGCCTGAGCGACAACGGGGTCACCACCGTCCAGGCGGGCCTGTCGCGGCCGCGATTGTAGAAAGGAGGGCCCATGAATCGACTCGCGATTTCGGTCCTGCTGCTGCTCATGGCCCTGGCGATCGGCTGCGCGTCTGACGATCCGATCGGACCGCATCGAACCGTGACCGAGGCCTCGGACTCCTCGGAAAAAGAGTCGGAGGGACAGGCCACGCCCTCGCCCTCGCCCCCCGCGAAGCCGAGCCCCACGCCCACGCCCTCCTGGACCCCGAAGCCGACCCCGACTCCGGAGCCCCAGCAATCGATCGCCCCGGCTCCGGATCCTTCCGAGTCCGAGGCCCCCATCGAAAGTCCCCCACCTGATAGTTACACGACCCCGGATCCCGGTTCCGTGAACGGGTAAGCAAGAAAGAGGAAACCATGAAGAAGAGTTTGCCGGTCCTCGGAGTCGCCCTCGCGCTCCTCGTCTCGCTGGGCGTCGGCTGCGCCGGGGATGACGACTTCTTCGCCGGCGGAAAAGGCGGTAAGGGGGGCTCAACCGGCTCCAATGACAATCCTACCCCTACCCCCACGCCCTCGGGGGATATCCACGGCGGCATCAAGTAAGCGCGTTTCCCTCGTTTCGCCCGGTGGCTCCCCGTGCCGTCGGGCGACTTTCCATGAGACCCATGCCTTGAAAACCTCGATCCTGCGTCCGTTCCTCGCCCTCATGGCGTTCTGCCTCCTCGCCTTCCCGGCCGTCGCCCACCAGTCCGACTTCGGCTACTCCGAGGTCGTCGTGGACGGGACGGAGGTGACCTACCTGATCGAGGTTCCCGGGCATTACCTCCCCGTGCCGGGCCTCGACCCGATGGGCCCCCCGGTCGAACCCGATGAGGTGCGCCCGCACATGCCCGCCGTCACGGAGTACCTGCGCGAGCGCGTCGCCGTCAGCTCGGGCCATGACGCTCCGGAGCCGCATGCCGTCGAACTCGTGGACGCCGGCCGGGATACCGGCCTCATCGCCCTCGCCCTCCACTACCGCTTCGACGCGCCCGTCCACGAGCTCGCCGTCAAGCATGACCTCTTCGACCCGCAGGAGCCCTCCTACAAGAACCTCTCCAAGCTCCACCTCGCCGGAAAGACCTCCGAGTACGTCTTCACCCCTTCTCGTACGGTCTTCCGCTATGACGGCCGCGGCATCTTGCCTCAGGCCTGGAGCTTCCTCCTGCTCGGGATCGAGCATATCTTCACGGGCTACGACCACCTCGCCTTCGTGCTCGTCATGATCCTCGTGGGGCGATCGCTCAAGGACGTCGCCAAGATCGTCACCGGCTTCACCGTGGCCCACTCCCTCACCCTGATCCTCGCGGCCCTGGGGATCGTGAGCATGCCCGACAAGCTGGTCGAGAGCGTGATCGCGCTTTCCATCGCCGTGGTGGCCGCCGAGAACCTCTTCCTCAAGCATCATGACAAGCGCTGGGTCTTCGCCTTCGCCTTCGGCCTCGTCCATGGCTTCGGCTTCTCGGGGGTGCTCCGAGAGCTCGGCTTGCCGACCGAAGGGCTGGTCTCCAGCCTGCTCTCCTTCAACCTGGGAGTCGAGGTCGGGCAGCTCGCCGTGGTCGCCGTGATCTTCCCGCTGGTGATCGCCTTGCGCCGGACTTCCTGGCACGTGCCCGTCGTCCGGGCGGCCTCGGTCGCGGTTCTCGTCATGGGACTCGTCTGGTTCGGCGAGCGCGTCCTCAGCTGATCGTAGAACGCTGTAACATTCACGAAACCTTTTTGACAGCGTCGTGAAATACCCGCATGCTTGGGGTATCTTGTCCCTAGGAAGGCTGCTTCATTCGCCCATTGTCGCCCGGGCCGCCCCCTTTTCGACGAACTCTTGTGGAAGGAGTGGATCATGGCCCGGGGAGGCCTTCCGATGCGATTGACTCGCCCCATTCAAATCGTCCTCGCGGCGCTGCTCATGGCCCTCGTCACGGCATGTCCGCGGCCGCTCTCGATCGTTCCGACCTCTGATTCGCTCCTCGAGGCCCAGGGCGAGCAGGTCTCGGGTCAGGTCGACTTCGGCGCCCTGAGCCTCCAAGCCACCATCTCCGATGACGTCGCTCCCGGCGCGACCATCTCGCTGATCGAGGTTGCGAGCGGTCAGACCCTGAGCACGACCCGTACGGATCCCGACGGGAAGTTCATCCTCAAGTACACCAACGGCTTCAAGCCCGTCACCGGGGCGCTTTACTACTTCGAGGCCGTCAAGGGGCTCAAGGGCCTCGAAGGCAAACCCAATGCGGTGGGCACCGACGTCGTCCGCGTGCGGACGATCGCGAGCTACCGCCGTGGCGGCTGGGTCACGCTCACCAGTGACCGCGTGACCTCCAGCCTGCTCATCAACCCGATGACCACAGCCCTTTCCATCGTCGTCAGCCTCCGCCTGGGCACGGCCAAGCCTGTCGACCCCGAGACCCTCTTCGGAGCCATCCGTCCCGGAGTCCCCCAGGGCGCCTTCCCCGACACGCTCAAGCTGCCGGACCCGGTCCTCGTTCCGCTGACCATGGTTCAGGACGCCTATACCCTGGTCACCGAATCCCTGGCTTCCGAGCGGGACCCCGTGCGCTGGATCGCGCTCGACTCCGTCAACCTCAACCGCGTCCTTTTGCCGGAGGTTCCTTTCTCGATCTCGTTCCTGCGTCCTCGCAAGCAAGTCGTCGGGGAGGAGCTGGAGCTCGTCGGCAGCAACTTCGCCCGCAACCCGGAGGACAACCTCGTCCAGTTCGCCGCTGACGGCAACCAGCGCGTGAGCACGACGATCGTCGGCACGGTAAGCCCCGACCTGCGATCCCTCAAGGTGAAGGTGCCCCCGGGCGCCATCTCGGGCCCCATCTACCTCACGATCGACGGCAAGACGGTCATGTCCGATCCCGAGAACTCCTTCCAGCTGGACATTCGGGACGGCCATAGCGTCGTGCGTACCATGCAGGGCATTACCTACCTCTTCGTTGCGAACCGGGACATGAACACCGTCTCGCGCATCAGCCCCGCGGGAGAGGTCATCCCCTTCCTCACCACGACCACCCACCCCGAGCTCCTCTCCCCGCAGGCCCTCACCTTCGGCCCGGACGAGGCCCTTTACATCGCTTGTGGCGGCACGACCAAGAAGGTCCTGCGCATCCCCTTCGACCCCAGCGGGAACCCCTTGGCGGCGACGGCCTACTCCGGCGCGATCGCCACTCCCGCCGGCATCGCCTTCGGCCCCTCGGGCGATCTCTTCGTCTCGGACACGGGCGCGCCGAACCGTATCTACAAGGTCGCCAGCTCCTCGACGCCGGTGACTGTCCCGCAGGCCACCACGGGCATGGCGCTCACGGGGGTGGCGCTCAACAAGCCCCGAGGCCTCGCCTTCGGTTCGGATAGCGCCCTGTACGTCGCCAACTCGGCCTCCAACAACGTCCTCAAGATCGTCACCGACACGGGCGCCTCCTCGGAGTTCCTCTCGGGCCTGAGCAGTCCCTGGTCGATCGCCTTCGACAGCCAGGGCCACCTCTACGTCAGCAACAACTCCGGCAACTCCATCTACCGCCGGGACGCTTCCACGGCCCAGGTTTCGGCCTTCGCGAGCCTGCCCAATCCCGGAGGGCTGGATGCCGACCCGTCCGGCTACATCTACTGCGCGGATAACGTCAGTAACCAGATCTACCTGGTGAACTCTCGGGGAGATTCACGCCTCCTCGGGACCGGCCTCAGTTCTCCCATGGGCATCCACGTGGACGCCGAGGGGATCTTCGTGCTGACCGAGGCGGGCCGAATCCTCAAGATCAACCATGCCGACAAGGCCCTCTCCATCTTTGCTGACGGCCTCTCCGAGGGGCGCGACCTCTACCGCGACTCCGCCAAGAACTTCTACGTCTATCACCCATCCTTGAACCGCGTCACCCGCCTCACCCCCACGGGCCTGATCGACTCCTACATCCCCGTCACCGATGTCACGGATATCTTCGTCTCGGGCACGAAGCTCTACCTCAAGAAGTCTTACACGCTCACGCCCGACGCCGTGCGCACCTCGCACGGCGGCGTCGAGATCCGCGATCTCAGCACCTCCAGCTCTTGGCATGCCGTCGCCTCCAGCCAGCAGGCGTACGTCCGGGACCCCATCGGCATCGCCTTCGACAACTCCAACGGCGCCGTGAGCAACTTCCGCCACGGCCTCTACGTCGCGCATCACACGGATGGCTCCATCGTCAAGATGGACAAGAACCTGCGCTTCACCCCGTTCCTCGATCGCAGTAACGCCCCGGAGTTGGTCCAGCCTTACGATGTCTGGGTCGATCCCACCACTGCCAACGTCTGGGTCTCGGTCCACGGGCTCGGCAACGGCGTGGCCAACAAGGCGGGGCTCTACGTCTACAGCCCCGCCGGCTTGCGGCTCAAGGATTTCTCGACCGCGATCACCCGGCCGTGCAAGTTCGGCTTCGACGGCACGACCCTCTTCCTCGCCGATTACTACGGCAACAAGGTGCTCAAGCTCGATCGCAACATCGACAACCCGGCCTGGGCGGCCACTACCCATTACGCCATCACCACCCCCCGGGCCCTGGCCTTCGACACCGCCACCCAGACCATGTATATCGGCGGGAACGGCACGATCTACAAGGTGCCGAACTACCTGGCCCCCACGCCTGCCAGCCACACGACGTACCACTCCTTCAACGCCACCGATCTTCACTTCCACACGGACGGCTACCTCTACGCCGTGAACGGCTACTCCTACAAGATCGAGAAGAACGGCTCGACCCGCTACGAGTACCGGAAGTCCCGCGGCTCGCTCAGCGACTTCGCCCGGCGGGACGACGGCGTGATCTGGCACTCGGATCGCAACGGCCGCCTCTCGCCTTGGACCCATGACTGGGACGCCCAGCAATGGGGCGGCATGCAGAGCTACTCGACCGGAGGCGGGATCGGCACGGACGGCTCCGGCAACTGGGTCTCGGTCAACCGCATCACCTGCGGACAGCAGCTCATCTCGGTGGGCTGGACGAACGGCACCCAGACCACCCCTCATTTCTTCGGCAAGGACCATTGCACGGAGCCCTTGGCCGAGATCGTCCATGACGGCGGCTCGAAGGTCTTCATCCTGGTCAATCCCGGCGGGCGGTTACTGCGCTATGACACGGCGAGCGGCGGCCTCACCCTGCTTGCCAGGAAGTACGGGAACCCGGACTTCAGCCACGGCATCAGCGTTTACCAGAACGTCGTCTACCAGACCATCAAGACCCGTCACCGGATCGACCTCTACGACGCCAACGGTGCCGCAGGAGAGGCCGGTGGCGCCACGCCCGCCTACCAGGGCGACCTCAAGGTCGGCCTGGTCGCCCCGGAACTGTGAGGAGAGCTTCCATGCGCATGCCGACCATGATCTTGCTGGCGCTTGTCCTCCTCCTGACGTCCTGCCGCTTGCCCTCGATGACGCCTCCGCCCGCCGGCGTGGCGACGACGTCGGCGATCGCCGCCTTGACGGGCCGGCTGGGCTCCCCCCGCCAGGTCCAGGCGGATTACAAGGAATTCGCCAAGGGCGCGACCGTCTCCCTCATCGACGGGGAGACGGGCTACACGGCCGCCACGACGGTCACCGACTCCAACGGCAACTTCGTCATGGCCTTCGACGCGGGCTTCGTCCCCGTCGCCGATCGCCTCTACATCCTCGAGGCCGTCAAGGGCATTCGCGAGCGGGGGCCTCATACCCCTCCCAGTGATACCTACAACCAGGCGGGAGCGGACGCTATCCGTCTCCGCACCTTCCTCTACTACCTGCCTGCCGCCGCGGGCTGGATCAGCCCCTACAACGCCGACACCGGCCCGGTCTTCCTCAGCCGGGAGTCCACGGCCCTGTCGCTCGCCATCCAGCTCAAGCAAGAGCTCTTCCCCCAGGCTCGGAACTTCGTCGGTTCGCTCGCCACGGACACCTACCAGGAGGTCGTCGGACTTACCCGCGCCGAGTTCGACGCCATCTACGCGGTCGTCAAGACGTCGATCGACGAGGATCGCGATCCGATTCACTTCCTCGCCTTCGATACGAACACCGGCACCTTCGTGTCCATGTACAAGGGCCACTTCGTCTCCGGCCTCAGTCCCGAGACCGGCTCGGTCGGCGACGAGATCCTGATCCTGGGCGACGGCTTCGATCAGCCGGGCCACATGGTCGTGCAGTTTTACAACCAGGTCACGGCCTCCGTGATCGGCACTCCCACCAAATCCGCGATCCGCGTCAAGGTGCCCGTCGGAGCCCGGAGCGGCGCGGTCACCGTCACCCTCAACGGCCTGCGCCAGCTCGGCCCCGAGTTCAAGGTCAATTCCTTCGACGGTCACCGCGCGACGCTGGGCGCCTTCCTCTACGTCGCCAACTACGATCGCCGCATGATCGTCAAGGTTCATCCCGATGGAACGGTCGAGGACTTCGCCACGGTCTCGGACGGGCCGACCCAGGTCCTGGCTTACACGGATCGCTCGAATCCGGCCACCCCCGTCGACAAGCTCTATGTCGCCTGCCAACTGGCCGACAAGGTCGTCGTGGTCGACGTGGCCACCAAGGCGGTTTCCGACTTCGTGGCCGTGCCGCGGCCGACCGGCATGGCCTTGCTGGGGAACGTCCTTCACGTCGCCTCGGAGTCGGCCGGCGAGGTCCGCCGCTTCAACCGCGACAAGTCTTCCGCCGGGGCCGCCTACACCGGCTTCACCAACCCGAGCGCCCTCGCCTTCGGGTACGACTTCGCGAGCGGGGCCAACCTCCTCTACGTGGCCGAGCGCAGCAACCCGGACCGCGTCACGCAGCTCAACCTCGCGACGCTTGCCAAGACCCCCTGGGCCTATCGGAACAACCCCTCGGGGCTCGCCGTGGACTCCGCGGGAGGCGTCTACATCGCCGCCTACGACGACAACATGGTCTACCGCGTCCTTCCGAACGGCGCCCTCACCGCCTTCGCCCGGGTTCCCTCGCCTGCCGGCCTGATGCTCGACGGGGACGGGGTCATGTACATCGCCTCGGACGCGCAGCATCAGATCTACCGCGTCTCGCCCCTGGGCGACCTGAAGCCGTATGCGTACGGGATCAACAATCCGCGTGGCCTGGCGATCGACGGCCTGGGCAACCTTTACGTCTCCTTGAGCCAGTCCAACGCGGTCCTGAAGCTCGAGAACCTCGGGGGCGGTCGCTACCGGACACGCCCCTTCCTCGCGGGCATCGCCAACCCGCACGGCATCACCTGGCGCAACAACCGCCTCTACATCGCTCATCCGGATGCCGGAGTCCTCTCCTCGGCGGATTCCGGCGGGGCCCTGCGCACCGAGGCCTCGGGCCTGATTCGTCCCGGAGGGGCCGATGTCGGTCCGGACGGCAACCTCTATGTCGGCAAGTACGGCGCCTCCGTCAGCGGAGAGCAGGTGAACGGCGCTCCCTGGAGCGATTACCGCACCTCCGGGGGCGTCCAGGTCGTCACCCCCGCGGGGGCCATCTCTACCCGCATCCCGATCCTCATGCAGCGGGACAACTCCATCACGGGCCTCGACGACGGCACGCGCTTCGCGCTCCAGGGCTCCAACCACGGGCGTCGGGCCTTGATCATGTACGCGGCCACGGACGGGCCCGACTCCTCGTACCGCTACCGGATCCTGCATGACTTCGGGGCGACCCCGCGCTTCCTCGAGCGCAACGCCACGGGGAACATCCTCTTCGTGACCGTTGCGGGCGACGCCAAGATCCATCGCTTCACCACCCCGGGAACCCCGGGGCCCAATTCGGTTTGGACGCGCGATACCCTCACCGGTTTGACGAGCCCGTCGGCGCTGACTTACGACGCGGCCAACGATCGCCTCTACGTCCTGGACGGCTCCTCGATCAAGCGCCTGAACTCCGCCTCGGCCGCGACACCCACCGTCGACGGCGCCTGGGGCCCGGTCACCGCTACCAGCGCGACGGACATCGCCTACGCGAACAACGCCTCGCATGCCCAGACCCTCTTCGTCGCCATGCAGACGCTCCAGGAGGTCCGATCCTTCTCCGTGGCCGCCCCGCCGGCCACCCTGACGAACGCCCATACCTATGTTTCCGGTCTCGATATCGATCCCGAGAACGTCCTGGCGCATCCGACCAACGGCGAGATCTACGTTCGCGACACCCTCCGCTCCCGCTCCTACACGATTTCCACCAGCAAGGTCGTCTCCTTCCAGCATAACTACACGGGGCATCACATCCTCAATTCCGTGGGCATCTCGCCGGACGGAACTTCCGTACGTGCGGATTACGAGTACGGCCGCCTACACGGCAAGGCCTTCCTCACGACTCTGCATCAAACCCACGAGGTGGCGACGCATGGAGACTGGGTCTACGTCGGCACCCACTTCGCGAACGAGTACACGGGCGTTCACGCCTTCAACCGCGTCGACGGCTCGGACATGTTCATCCGGGGCTTCGAGGTGACCTACACGCCGACCACCCATCCGCGCTACGAGTACCGCTCGCAGACCGGGGCGGGGGTGCTCGCCGTCAATCCCACGACCAACCGCCTTTACGCGGGGACCGGCCATGGGCTGATTTATGAGGTGAACATCGACGGCACGGCCAACCACGGCAAGAACACGCTCTGGACGACGCTCAATCTCGGAGAGCGCTTGTACGGCATGGACATTTCGAGCGCCAATGACCACCTCTGGGTCGTCGGCGACTCGCGTAGCCTCTATTCGATTCGCCTGAGCGACAAGAACGTCTCGACGATCTGGGCAGGGCTTTCCCAACCGCGATTCTAGGCAAGGTGAAGATGAAACGCTGGGCGTTGATACTGATGGGCATGACCGTGGCCGTGGGGGCCTTAGCGAGTTGTGCCGATGACGACGGGCTGCCGACCGCCGGCCGCGGTACGAATACGTCCGTCGCGCCTACGCCTTCCCAAGGGGAGGCTTCTCCGTCGCCAACTCCCTCGCCGAAGCCGACTCCGAGCTATTCGAGCGAGGAAGAAGCGACTCCCGAGCCCCGGCAGTCGCTCGCACCGCCTCCGCCCACCCAAGAGGAGAATCATCCGACTCCCACTCCCGATCCCCTCGAGCCGACTCCGGATCCCGAGGGACCGCCGAGCGACGAGGAGTTGCTTCCGCTTTGAGCCGGAGGCTTAGTTGCGGCGGGTGACGCTCGTGCGAACGTAGCGCACGGGGGCGCCGGGCTGGGCCTGCAGGACCAGGTTGATTGTCACCCGGTTGCCACCCGTCACGGCGAAGAGGGGAACGGTTTTGTCGGCTGAGGCGCCTTGCAAGGTCAGGCGTTCCGGATTGTGGTTGATGAGGACGCGGGGCTTAAAAAGGTTACGGGGAGTGCCGTTCACCGTGTAGATGAGCGGGCGGTTTCGGGGGTCTCCGGCGATCGCCGGCCCCAGCGCCAACGTCGATGCCGGTCCCCCGCTGGCCGGGACGAAGCTCAGTGAACTCGTCGCGCCCCCCGCCATCGTGAACGAGCGGGCCATGCGCATGTCTTTCAAGAGCACATCCAAGGTGTCTTCCGTTTGCTGAAGCGTCCTCAGGTCGCGCAGCACGGTCGAGAAGCCTTCTTGCTGGCTTCGCACCGCCATGAAGATCCCCGCGCTGAGGCTGGCCAGGATCGCCAAGGCGAGTGACGTCTCCAGCAGGGAGAGGCCGCGCTCGGTCCGAAGACGCTTCATGCCGCTCATAGCCCGCTCCTCCCGGCCCTGCCGGTGACTTTGTCAAAGACGACCTGACCGGCAATCACTCCCGGCGCCGCCGCTCCGACCGCCTGGTACTGCACGGTGGCCACGTACCGCCTCCGGTTCATGGTCACTCCCACGTTCTGAGGGGCGACGACCGGCAGGGCCGCCAGGGCCACGCTGGTCCGGTACGTCCCATGCGGCGTGACGAGATCGGCGACGTTCGCCACGGCGGCATGGGTGGACGCGCTTCGCGCCTGTTCGATCTGATCACGAAGGAGGTTCTCGATGATCGCTGGGTGCTGGTTCGGGCCTTGAGCCTGGCTGGGCGATAGGTTCGAAAGCAGCCCCTTGCTAAGCTGTGTCACCGCCATCAATCCCATCAGCAACACGAGCGCGGCCAGCATGATCTCGAGCAGCGAGAAGCCAGGGGAGTGCTGCGACAGAGATTTACTCATGCGTATACTTCTCCACCACCCAGTTGCCTCCGACGTTACGAACGTCGAAGCTGATCTGGCGCGTGACGACGCTCCAGCCGCTCTGAGCTGCCACCGGCGTGACCGTTCCCGTGCTGGTGTACTGGTAGGCCCCTCCCAGATTGCTCACGTAAGCGACGGTGTAGCGGACCGTGGGGGTAACGCTGAACGCGGCGTAGTTATGGGTCACGGTCAGGGATACCGGCATGGCGGGAAGGGCCGGTCCGGTGGGAGCACCCGCGGGAACGCCCGCGATGCCAGGCTCGTTGCTGAGGTACATCACCTCGTTGACTCCCATCTCGGCCGCGGCCAGGGCCTGCAAGGCCGGATAGCCCGCCCCCTTGCGGTCGGCGGAGGTCTGTGCGTACGAACGGACGAACTTGGCCACGCCCAAGCCCATGAGGGTGAGCCCCATGATCAAGACCATGGCGATCAGGAGGGTGTTTCCGCGTTCGGTTGCTCGATGCTGCATACCGCCTGCATACCCGCTTATGGAGCGCTTTATTCGCGGGCCCGCTTGTTGATGCCTGCTCGGGCGTTGGCCGCCAAAAAAGCGGATGTCTTGATGAAGTGGCGTACGTGTGTTCATGGGTCATGTCAAACCCTGATGGCTACTGCATGGCATGCTAGAGCTTGCGTCCTCCGAGTCTCCGGCCACCGTCCTCGATGCTCGGATCGCGCCTCATAGTCGTACGAGGGAACGTCGACGCTCAGGGGCGTGGACAGCCGATGAGCAGGGCAGGAGCAGCGTCAAGGAGAGGCGAAACAAGGGGGGCTTTAGACGGACATGCCCCTCATTAGCGCGCCTGCCAGGCGTTTGTCAGGATTTGTCGGTGCGGATCTGCTTCCGGCCTACGGGAAGGACGGGAGGCGTCTCGGCCGCAAATCCAGAGGCTTACCGGAAGTTCGGAGCCCCGATGAGGGCTTGGGTGTCGAATACGTGGGCTGCTTGATGAGATGCGAATCTTGCGTTTGTGAGCTATACTAAACCCTGATGACTACTGCATTGCATGGCATGTCAGAGCTCCCGTTCCCCGAGTCTCCGGGCACCGTTCTCTTGAGCGCGGGACCAGGCGCCGGTAAATCCCGGCTCCTGAGTGCCTGGGCTCGGGTTTTGCCGGATGCCTGCTTTCTCACCCTTGGCGATCGCCCCCTTCGTGACCTCCTCTCGGAACTCTGGCCTGAAGCCTCCACCCGAGCCGCCGAGCTCGGCGCCCGCTTCCCCTCCCTGACATGGGGAGCGGCCTTGGGAATGGCTCTGGCCGAGCAATCGCCGACGGCATGCCTCCTCGTGGATGACGTGCATGCGGCCGATGCCTGCCTCGAGGAACTGCTCCCGTTCCTTCGTCATTTCCCCGAAGAGGGCCTGCTCGTGCTGGCTTCGCGTCACCGCTTGCCCGATCTCGGCCGGGAGGCGACGCTCGTCGTGGAGGCGGAGCACCCGGTCTGGCAAACCCGGATCGCTCCCGAGCATCTCCTGGCGCTCCCGGAACCTCTCCTGGCCCGTGCGCTCGTCTTGCATCTTCTCGGTCCCATGCCGCTTGATCCCGAGAGCCAAGAGCTGGAGCGGCGGAACGTCGTCACTCCAGGGCCCGGATATACCCACCGCTTGCATCCGGCCTGGTCGGAAGCCGCCGACTCCCTCCTCGCGCATCCCCTCACTGAGCGAACCTGGGATCGGATCGAGCAGCTCGTCATGACGCATGCGGATCGCGTGCTGCGTACCGAGGGCGAGCTGGCACTCGGCTCGGCGATCGCGCGCCTTCCCGCCTCGATCCTCACGGTGCGTCCCGCCCTCGCCTCCCTCTGTGCCGAACCCTCCTCCTCGCTCGTGGCGCCTTCCGGAAGCCGCATGCAGCATTACCGCGCTTTCCGAGAACTGAGCGCGTCCCATGAACGCGCCATGGCGCAAGGCGAGGGAGAACAGGCCTTCGCGAACGCCATGCGCATGATCGCGCTCGCCGTGCGCCACGGCTTTCACCGGGATTTGCTGGAGGCGCACGTGGCCAGGCTCGAGGCGCAGTTGCTGCGAGAGCCGGCTCCACCGCTCGCGCAGTTGATCGACATTCCGGATGAGGCCTTCGGCAATCTTTCGGCGGCTCCGCGCTTCATCCGATGCCTGGCGCGCCGCGCCGCGGCCCTCGGCGAGGAGGCGTTGGCGAAGCGCCTGGGTGCGGAAGACGAGCTTCCCCGCTCGCAAGTCCAAGGGTTCCGCCTGCGGGCCTTCGGTCCGCTCGAGATCTTGGATCCCGACGGGACCCAAGTCAAGCTCCCGCGCAAGAAGGCCCTTTTTCTGCTAGCCTTGCTGATCCTGCATCCGGAAGGCATGTCGGCGAGGGAGCTCGCAAGGCAACTCTTCGACGAAGAGATCGCCTCACCCAGCGAGGCCCTGCACACGATCACCTACGCCTTGCGCAAGGCCTTGCGGACCGTGGGCGGCGAGCACCTCTTCGAATCCTCTGGTGGCTTCCACCGACTGCGCTGGCATGCGTTCGCCGTTTGCGATCTGCATGAGTTCGAGGCTCTGGTGGGCAAGGCCATGAGCCTGGAGCGCCAAGGCCTGAGGGATGCGGCTCGCCTCTTCCGTCGCTTGGCCACGGCCTACGTTCGAGGAAGGCTCCTTGAGGATTTTCCGGAAGCCTTCGATGAAAGCCGCGCTCGGATCGAGCGCCATAGCCGTCAGGGAGAATGACCGCCATGAGCTTGCCGTCTTTGCCTTCACGCCGCCTCCTGCTCATGGCGGGCCCTCGGGCCGGTAAGACGCGTTTGCTGCGCTATTGGGCCGCCGAGACCCCTTCCGACTCACGCTATCTGCGCCTCACCCCCGAAGATCGAGAGCCGGATTTCCTCGCCTATCGCCTGCTGCGGGAGCTTCCTCCCGAGGCACCTGCCGAGGGCGAGACCTGGGGGCCTCGCGTCGCGTCGGCCCTCAACCGGGTGCCGGACCTTTGCCTCTTCCTGGATGACGCGCATGTCCTCGAGGGCGCACCGAGCCTGCCGGGCCTGGTGGAAGCCCTGAGCCTCCTCACCCCCACGATTGGCTTGGTTTTGGCCTCCCGTCACGCCTTGCCCGTCTTGGACCCCGGTTGGGAGAAGGTCTGGGGGCCCGAGCACCCGATCTGGAACGCGCATCCGCTCGTTTCCGATCTCCTCGACCTCCCCGCCCCGCTGCTCGCCAAGGCGATCGCGCTCATGGTCGTCGGGGAAACGCCCGGCTCCACGGAGGGCGAGGAGCTGGTTCGGCGCGGCGTGGCCCAGCAGAAGGGGGAGTCCCAGACCCTTCGCGAATCGTGGAGTGACGCGGCGAGGAGGGCCCTTCTCTTGGACCTTCCCCCGGAGACCTGGGAGGTCGTCGAACGGGATCTGAAGGACTGCTGGGGGCGGTGCCGCTGGACCCGGCAGGGAGAGGCCTTGCTCGCCAAGCTGCCCCTCATCCCCGAGGAGGTCCGGCGCTCGCGCCCCCTGTTCCTCGAAATCGAGGGGCAGGTCAGTCTGGACGTTTCCGATTACGAGACGGCGTATGCGTGCTTCGACCAAGCGCTGGCGGTGGCGTCCGAGGACAAGGAGCTCCGTTTGCGCCTCGCCTTGCAGCGTTTGGATGCTTGCTTCCGCTTGGACCGCCCCGCCACTGACGCCGAGTCGGAGTGCCTTCCGGAGGCGCTCGCGATGGATTCGGCCTACTTGCGGGGCTACGCCCTCTTGCTTCGCGGCCGATACCTCGCGTGTCAAGGCGACCACCTCGCAGCCGAGGCATGCTGGGCGGAAGCCGCGCGATCGTTGCCCGAGACGACGCGCGATCAGGCTATGATCCAGGTCTGGGCCGAGTACAACCTCCTCACCTCCTTCACCCTGCGCGACGAGATCGGCCCGGCCCGCCGCTGTTACCGGCGCATCTTCACCCGCTCGTCCCGCTGGGGGCTCGAACGCGGCCTCTCGCAAGCGCTTCTCGGGCGCTGCGTGGTGACGCTCCTCGATGAGACGCGTCCCCCCGCCTTCGTCTTCCGGCGGATCCCGGATGTTCCCTTGCCGCTCGGGATTCGGGCCTACTACCTCTTTTACCTGGGCAATCGTGCTCGCCATCTCGGTGAGCCGGGACTCGCCCTGCGTTGTCTCGACCACATGGAGCGCCTCGCCGCCGCGCATCACGGCATGGCGTACGAGATTCAACTCGCCAGGGCTGCCCGCATGCTCGTCCACGCACAGCACGGCGAGCTTGAGCGCGCTCGTGCCGAGTACGGCTCGATCGACCGCCCCGCATTTTACAGCGGGGCTGACGTTACGCATCTCTACTGGGTTCACAGCCTCTTGCAGCTCGGTGCCTATGAGGAGGCGTCACGGGAGATGCTGGCGGATCCTCCCGCTTACTTGCGCGTCCGATGGGACTTTCTGCGCCTCTGGCTCGCCTACCTCCAGCAAGAGAGCGGACTCGAGCCGATCCGGGCCCTGATTGATTCGCCCGAGGGAAGGTTCCTGCGGCGTGCGGAGGGCCGCATCCTCCAGAACCTGGGAGTGCTGGAGCCCCCCCCGGTCTTCAAGCTTCGCGCCTTCGGATCGTTCGAGCTCACGCGTCTCGGGGCGCCCAAGCCCACCTGGCCCCGTCACCGTGCCCTGGTCGCGCTCTCGCTGCTGGCGTCGCATCCCGAGGGGCTCCAAACCGAGGAGCTGGCGGAACGCCTCTTCTGGGATTGGTTGCCCTCCGATCCGCGCGACTCCCTGCACAGCCTCCTGACCTCCGCACGCAAGGCCCTCCGCACCATCGGAGGCGAGCACCTCCTCGTGACCGATCGGGGGAGGCTGCATCTTGCGACTGAGGCGATCGCCTTCAACGAATTGACCGAGTTCGAAGCCTTCTTCCGGCAAGGCCAGCGGCATGCAGAGGCGGGCGAGCGCGACCTCGCCGCCTTCTGGTTCACGATCGCGCTGCACTACGTCGAGGGAGAACCCTTCGAGAATCTGCCTGAACTCGACCCCCGTTTCCGGGAGGCGCTCCGCGAGCGAATCCTCCTCGCCCGCCAAGGGGCGAGCGAGTTGTTCTGACGCCCTAGAGGATGCGCATCACCCGCAGGCCTTGCCCGAGGTAAAGGGCTCCGTCAGGTCCGAAGCGCATCGCCGCCGTCATGCTCAGCTTGGCGTTCTTGGCGGGAATCCCGTCTCCGACGGTGCTTCCTCCTGCAAAGACGGAGAGCTGGCCGTTCGTGGAGAGCTTGTGAATCTTCGGCTCCACGCCCGAAGTCCAGCCGTAGACGTTGCCGAGCGAGTCGATCGCAAGGCCTTTCGCCGAGTTGTTGGACAAGGTGGCGAGCGTGTAGATGTCGCCCACGGACATGGCTTGGCCGAAGTAGGTGCCCGCGACGTTCGGCACCATGCGGATGACCTGGCTGGTGCCGCCGGAGCTGAAGTAGAGGTTGTTGAGGGTGTCGAAGACCATCCCCTCGTAACCTTGCACGGTGGCTCCGAGAGCGGCTCCGGTCGCGTTGCCGGATGTTCCGTTGCCCGCGATGGTGTAGAGGGTGCCTGCCGTCATCGCTTGACCGAAGTACGTCCCCGAGACGGCAGGGAGCATCCTGATGCGATACCCCCATGAAAGGTAGAGATTGCCGAGCGCATCCGTGTTCATGGATGCGTTCTGGGTGTTTGGCTCGGCCGCCACGTTGGAGAACACGCCGCTCAAGGCGATTTTCTTGAGACCTTGCGCCGAGTTGAAGTAGAGCTCGCCGGCGGGAGTCACCGCGAGAGCATAGGGATAAGGCTCGCCTTGGCGCACCAGGTACAGGTGCCCGGCAAGCATCGCCTTACCGAAGTAGGTGCCGGAGACGGCGGGGATCATGCTGATGTGAGCCGCGGAGTTCACTCCGGATAGGATGTAGAGATTGCCGAGCGCGTCCATCTTCAGGTCGACCAACGCATCGAAGAAAACATGCTCTCTGGGAGTGCCGTCGGGGCTGTTCATGCTTCGGGTTCCTGCGACGACGTAGAGGTGATTGGCGAGCATGGCCTTGCCATGGTAGGTGCCGTTGGTCTTGGGGATCATCCGGATGCAATTGGTGTCGGCGAAGTAGAGGTGTCCCTCGGAGGAGGCGACGAGGCCGCCCGTGGAGTTGACTTGAGCCAGGGCGAGAGGGACGCCGTCCTCGGAGCTGCCGGCGGCGGCGGCCATGATCTGGGTCGTGACCCCGCCTGCGATCTTCAAGATGATTCGTCCCGAGGAGGCATAGACGGTGCCGTCGCCGGCCGCGGCGAGATAAGCCACCGAGATGCCCGGAGCGGGATCCGTGACGTTGCCGTCGGGGGCGACCTTGCGAATGGGATTTCCGAACGAGGAAAGGCCTCGAATGAAGTAGACGTTCCCCGCTCCGTCGACCCCGACGTTCATGACGTACGTCCCGTTGCTGAGGGCCTCGCTGGAGAGCGAGTAGATGTATCCTGCGGTCATGGTCTGGCCGTAGTACGTGCCGCTGGTGCGCGGGACCATCCGTAACAGACCTTTGTCATGGCTGTATCCGCAGTTGTCCCCGAAGAAGAGGTTGCCTTGCGCGTCCACGGCGATCTGCTGGGGGCTCACGTGGCCGATGCGGATCCGGATGCTGGTGGCCGGAACATCGTCGATTGCACCCGTGTTCCCGCCGGAGGTTCTGCGATCCCCCGCGATGGCATAGACATGCCCCGCGAGCATGGCCTTGCCGTAGTAGGTGCCGTCGACGGCGGGAACCAGGTAGACGGCTTCCTGCCCCCCAAGGAGTAGATTGCCCTGGGGATCCCGAGCCAGGGTGACGCCTGACCTGATACCGCGAGCGACGAGCAGGTCGCCCTCGTTGTAGGCCGCCGTCGAGTTCCAGTACTTGTCCACGAGACTGGAGACGATGCCCGAGGCCGAGACATTGAGCAACTTGCCGTTGTTGCCATGGTAGATGAAGGTCAGATCCCCTCCGGGGCCCGTGAGCAGAGAGGTACTGGGGCTGAGCGGGTAGCTCGTCGCGGGGAGACCGGGGGGAATCGTCGTGGTGCCGGCAAAGGGTTCGAGGATGGCGCCGGGCTTGAAGCGCGTGCCTCCTGCGACGAGGCAGCGGATCTTGCCGACCTGGACGACGATGGAGCC